>Ga0194123_10001018_pt1 | contig 45562 bp, 47 predicted proteins | sample TA2MahsurfametaG_5_FD_155479 | JGI IMG/M metagenome (GOLD analysis project Ga0194123, IMG submission 155479) | Freshwater microbial communities from Lake Tanganyika, Tanzania - TA2015023 Mahale A surface | ecosystem: Environmental > Aquatic > Freshwater > Lake | place: Tanzania: Lake Tanganyika... | reverse complement strand
CCGTCAACCTCTGCCGTCAGGTTGACCTAGGACGCAAACAGCGCTTCCCAAAAGCGTTGCGCTGCAGTCGTTTTGATGAAGTCGGGGCGACAGGATTCGAACCTGCGACCTAGTGCTCCCAAAGCACCCGCGCTACCAAGCTGCGCCACGCCCCGTTGTGACGGAGCTTACCCGTCGCCCTCGCCAGCGGCAGGGCTCCACCACACGGTGCAGCGGTAGCGGGCCGAGAGGTCGCGCACCATCGTGGTGCACTGCACGCGGCTCACGCTGTTGCCGGCTGGCATCGAGCTGGTGGCGATCGCAATCGCTGCCTGCTTGCTCATGATCGAGCCCGCCGTGGCGGAGCCCGCTAACGCCGGCGTGCCTTGCAGCAAGCCGAGCGCAGCCAGGGCAGAGAGGGCGGCACAGCGCATCAGCTCGGGAAACTCTGGCCTTTTTCTAGGGGCCCGGTACAACGCGTGCAACCTGGGTGGTGAGCCTGCTTGAGCGCTCGGCGGTTGTTGCTGGTTGTGCTGGCTTTCGGCATCTCGCTGACCTTGGCGGTGCAGGCGGAGCCACGGCTGGACGCCGCTCTCGATCCGGCGATTCCGCCACGGCCGGCGCAGGTTCCCGCTGAAACACCGGTGGCGGATGTGGTGTTGGCCAGCGCAACGCCAGCCCAGCTCTCGCAAGAGGCGGCCTGGCCCCTGCGGCCCGGCGAGCCCCTGCGCCTCGTGTACCCACTGGCGATTCAGGCCGAGGAGGTGGATCCCTACGGCTGGCGCTACTCCGAAAGCCGCCAGGCCTGGCGCATGCATGCCGGCCAAGACCTGGTGGCGCCAGAAGGCACCCCGGTGCTGGCGATGCTCCCTGGCCATGTGGTGCTGGTGGAGGAACTCGATGGCTATGGCCTCACCGTGGTGCTCGATCACGGCCGCGGGTGGCAGACCCTCTATGCGCACCTCCAGTCGGCCTCGGTGCAGCCGGGCGACTTTCTGCCTGCCGCCACGTCCTTGGGTGAGGTGGGTCAGAGCGGCAGGGCCAGTGGGCCGCACCTGCATGTTGAACTGCGCCGCCGCGATGGTGATCGGATGCTGGCGCTCGATCCCACGCCCTTGATCGATCAGGCCACACGTCTGTTGCCGCAGGCGCCACCGCCGTTGCAGCAGGCTCAGGGGATCCCGTTCCCCTCGCCTTGATCCGGATCGAGCGCTCTGGCCTGCAGCTGCGTCATGGGGTGGCCTGGCTCCAGCAGCAAGGTTTCCAACCCCCGCAGCTGCGCCAGGCCTTAGGTCAGAGCCTGGCTTGGGAACAGCCGCTGGTCACGGTGTACGGCAAGCAGCACCGCACGCCGCGGCTCACCTGCTGGGTGGCGGATCCCGGCTGCACCTACCGCTACAGCGGCCTGCAGCAGGTGATTCATCCGTGGACGGCCGAGCTCGAGACCCTGCGCCAGCTGCTGCTCGATCAGCTCGGCGTGCGCTTCAACAGCCTGCTGCTCAACCGCTACCGCGACGGCGCCGATCGCATGGGTTGGCACGCCGATGACGAGCCCGAGCTCGACGATCAGGCTCCGATCGTCTCCCTCAGCCTCGGCGCTGCTCGCGATCTGCGCTTCCGGCCGCGCCGCGGCGGTGATGCACCCTTCGCCATCCACCTGGCGGATGGCGACCTGCTGGTGATGGATCCGCCTAGCCAGCGCCACTGGCAGCACGCGCTGCCGCCGCGGGCGCGGGTGCAGCACGAGCGGATCAACCTCACCTTTCGCGTGATTCGGCCGGCCTGAGTCAGCCGAGCACGGCGATGCAATCGATCTCCACGCGGGCGCCCTTCGGCAGGGCCGCCACTTCCACGCAGGCCCGCGCCGGTGACACACCGGCTCCGAACACCTCGGCATAGAGGGCATTCACCTTGGCGAAATCGCCGAGGTCGGCCAGAAACACGGTGGTGCGCACCACCTGTTGGGGGGTGCAGCCCGCTTCGCTCAGCACCGCTTTGAGGTTGCTCAGCACCTGGCGGGTTTCGGCCTCCACATCGCCGCCGCCCACCATCGCGCCGGTGGCGGGATCCAGGGCGATCTGGCCGCTGCAATAGAGCACCCCACCGGCCTTCACGGCCTGGTTGTAAGGACCCACGGGCGCCGGAGCAGCGTTCGTGGTCACGGCTTCGATCGTGGGGCTGGTCATGCTGGAGGGAAGATGGGCGCTGAGCCTATGGCCAGAGCGCCTGATGCGAATCGAGCTGTCCAACCCTGAGTTGCCGCTGCGGCCCCAGGTGGAGCTCGATGGGCTGTGGCACCGCTACCGCGGTGCGGCGTCCACGGGCGACTGGACCCTGCGCGATATCCAGTTCCAGCTGCGCCCCGGTGAATTGGTGGGCCTGCTGGGGCCATCCGGTTGCGGCAAAACCACGCTGCTGCGCCTGATTGCCGGCTTTGAGCAACCCGATCGCGGTGTGGTGCGCATCGGCGGGCAGGAGGTGGCCGGCCCGCACCGCTGGTTGCCGCCGGAGCGCCGCGGCGTGGGCATGGTGTTTCAGGACTACGCCCTCTTCCCCCACCTCGATGCCTGGCGCAATGCCTGCTTCGGCTTGCGCCGCGGGCAGGACAGCAGCCGCGCCGCCTGGTTGCTCGAGCTGCTGGGCCTCAAAGGGCTCGAGCATCGCTACCCGCACGAGCTCTCCGGCGGGCAACGCCAGCGCCTGGCCCTGGCCCGGGCCCTCGCACCCGGCTGCTCGCTGGTGCTGCTCGATGAACCCTTCTCCAACCTGGATGTGGAGGTGCGGTTGCGGCTGCGGGCCGAGCTTCCCGGCGTGTTGGCGCGCTGCGGCGCCAGTGGCGTGATCGTGACCCACGATCCAGAGGAAGCCCTGGCCATCTGCGATCGGGTGGCGGTGCTCGAATCCGGCCATCTGCACCAGTGCGCCAGCCCCCAGGAGCTGGTGGCCGCGCCGGCCACCGCCTTTGTGGGCCGCTTCGTGCTGCAGAGCAACCTGCTCCTCGCCCGCTGGCAGGGCAGCACGCTCACCACGGCCTTTGGCGCCCTGGAAGCACCGGCTGGTGTGCCGCTGCCCGCTCCGTCGGAGGCCGATGATCTGCAGGTGTTGGTGAGCCCCCAGGGCCTCCTGCTCACGCCGGATGACACCGCCGAGGACTGGGTGCTGGGCCGTGAATTTCTCGGCCGCGAATGGCTGTATCAAGTGCAATGCGGCCAGGGGCGGCTGCGGCTGCGTTTGCCGCTGGAGCACGACTACAGCCGCGGTCAGCGCTGCCAGCTGCGGTTGCGGGCGGGTGAGCCGGTGCGGCTGTTCCCTGCGGGCATCGATCTGATCGCCGCCACCGCAACGGCGCCGCTCTGATTCGACCCGGCAGGGGATCAGCCTTTCCAGAGGTCTTTGCTGCCGCGCAGCTTGCGCAGGCTGTCGGCATCGGCCGCCCGCACAAACAGATTGGTGGCTCGCTCGAGGCCGATGCTGCTGGGAATGGTGGGCTCTTGCCTGGCCCTGAGCGCTTCCACCTCCGCCAGCCGCGCCTGAATCGCCTCATCAGCGGGGCATTCGGCGGCCGCCCAGCGCAGGTTGCCGGCGGTGTACTCATGGGCGCACCACACCTTGGTGGCATCCGGCAGGGCCGCCAGGGCCTGCAGCGAGGCGTGCATCTGCTGCGGTGTGCCTTCAAACAGGCGGCCGCATCCCGCGGCAAACAGCGTGTCGCCGCAGAACAGATGGCCGCCGTCATCCCCCGCTGGCGGCAGGTAGTAGGCGATGTGATGGGCGGTGTGGCCTGGCACGGCCAACACCTCAATGGAGCGGCCCAGCAGCTCCAGCTGATCACCCCCCTGCACCGCCAGCGTTTGCAGCGGGATGCGGGCTTGATCGGCGCTACTGGCAATCACGGCCGCCTCGGGCCAGCGCTGCAGCAAGCCCGGTGTGCCGCCGATGTGGTCGTGGTGGTGATGGGTGTGCAGGATCGCGCTGAGCTCCAGACCCTGCTGCTCGAGCCAGTCGATCACCGGTTCGGCCACGGCCGGATCCACCACCACCGCTGGGCCGGGGCTGGCGCCATGCAGCACAAACACATAGTTGTCGTTCAGCACCGGGATCAGCGCCACCCGCTGGGCGATCGGCGCTGTGGTGAGGGCCTGTTGCATCGTTAAAGTCCCGGTTCAGGCTGACTCCCATGATCACCGTCGCGCTGGCCAAGGGAGCCCTCCTCAAGGATTCCGTGGCGCGCTTTGCCGCTGCCGGGCTCGATTTCGCCGCCGTGCTGGAGCCGGGCAATCGCCAGTTGATGGTTCCCAGCGCCTGTGGCCGCGCTCGGGCCCTGCTGGTGCGCAATGCCGATGTGCCGGTGTATGTGGCCTACGGCCAGGCCCAGCTCGGTGTGGTGGGCTACGACGTGCTCCGCGAACACCAGTTGCCGGTGGCCCACTTGGTGGATCTCGGCTTCGGTGGCTGCCGCATGAGCGTGGCTGTGAAGGCCACCAGCCCTTACCGCCGCGCCGCTGATCTGCCGGCCCACTGCCGCGTGGCCAGCAAGTTCACCCGTTGCGCTGAGGAGTATTTCGAAGCCCTTGATCTGCCGGTGGAGCTGATCCACCTGGCCGGCTCGGTGGAGCTCGGGCCGATCACCGGGATGAGTGAAGCGATTGTGGATCTGGTGGCCACCGGCCGCACCCTGGTGGAAAACGGCCTGATCGCCATCGAAGATCTGTTCCACTCCACCGCGCGTTTGGTGGGGCATCCGCTTTCGCTGCGCCTCGATGGCGGCGAGCTGCAGGGGATCGTGGATCAGATCGCGGCGGTGTCCAGCCGCCCGGCCGCCTGATGGCTGCTCGCGATCGGCAACGCCTGCTGCGCCTGCTGCCCTACCTGGGCCGCGACCGCAAACGCCTTCTGCTCACCCTGGTGCTGCTGATCCCGGTGGCAGGGGCCGCCGCCGTGCAGCCCCTGCTCGTGGGTCAGGCGATTTCAGCGTTGCGCCAGGAGCCCGTGCTCGCCTGGCTGGAGCCGCTGCCCCTGGCGCAGCAGCTGCGCACCTTGGTGTTGCTGCTGCTGGTGGCGGTGCTTGTGCGCCTTGGCCTGCAGGGTTTGCAGAGTTTCAACGTGCAGGCGGTGGGCCAACGGCTCACGGCCCGCATCCGCAACGACCTCTTCGCCCACGCGCTCGATCTCTCGCTGCGCTTCCACGACCGCACGCCGGTGGGCAAGTTGCTCACCCGCCTCACCAGCGATGTGGATGCCCTGGCGGAGGTGTTTGGCAGTGGTGCCGTGGGCCTGCTGGCGGATCTGGTGACTCTGCTGGTGATCGCCGCCACGATGATCACGATCGAGCCGCGCCTGGGTGTGCTGCTGCTGGCTTCGCAGGTGCCGGTCACGCTCACGATGCTCTGGCTGCAGCGCCGCTACCGCAAGGCCAACTACCGGGTGCGCGAGGAGCTCAGCCAGCTCAACGCCGATCTGCAGGAAAACCTGCAGGGGCTCGAGGTGGTGCAGATGTTCCGCCGCGAGGCTTACAACTCCGCTCGCTTCGGCAAAACCACCGAGGCCTACCGCCAGGCGGTGAACGGCACGATCTTCTACGACTCGGCCATCTCCGCCCTGATCGAGTGGGTATCACTCGGCGCGATTGCGCTGGTGCTGGCCCTGGGGGGCTGGATGGTGACGGCCGGCGCCATGGGCCTGGGCACCCTCACCACCTTCATCCTCTATTCGCAGCGCTTGTTTGATCCGCTGCGCCAGCTGGCGGAGCGCTTCACCCAGATCCAGGGCGGCCTCACCGCGGTGGAGCGCATCGGTGAACTGATGGAGGAGCCGATCGAGATCCAGGAACTCCCCCAGGAGCAGCGCTCTGCCGCGGCGGTGCTGAGCGGCCGCGAGCGCAGCAGTGCCGGCGAGGTGGTGTTCGACAACGTGTCGTTCGCCTACCGCGCCGACGATCCGATCCTCACCAACCTCTCCTTCCGCATCGCACCGGGAGAGCACGTGGCCCTGGTGGGGCCCACCGGGTCCGGCAAGAGCACGGTGATCCGCCTGCTCTGCCGCCTCTACGAACCGCAGCAGGGCCGGATCCTGCTCGATGGCATCGACATCCGCGAGCTGCCCATCCCCACCCTGCGCCAGCGGCTTGGCGTGGTGCTGCAGGACACCTTCCTGTTCAGCGGCAACGTGGCCGACAACCTGCGCCTCGATGCGGCCATCAGCGACAGCGACCTGCAGCGCCTCTGCCAGGAGCTGGGCCTTGAGCCGCTGTTGCAACGCCTTCCCCAGGGCCTCGATACCGAACTGCGCGAACGCGGCGGCAATCTCTCCTCCGGTGAACGCCAGCTGCTGGCGGTGGCGCGGGTGGCGATCCGCAACCCCTCGGTGCTGGTGATGGATGAGGCCACCGCCTTCCTCGATCCCTCCACCGAAGCCACCCTGCAGCGCGATCTCGATCGGCTGCTGCGGGATCGCACCGCCATCGTGATCGCCCACCGCTTGGCCACCGTGGAAGCGGCTGATCGCATCCTGGTGCTGCAGCGGGGCCGGCTGATCGAGCAGGGCAGCCACATCGCCCTGCGGGCTGCCGGTGGCCTCTATGCGCAGTTGGCGGAGCTCCAGGAGCGCGGGTTGGCCAGGCTCTGAAGCTCAGCCGAGCGGCGCGGCCAGCCCTGCTCCTCCAGCCAGCCATGAATCAGGGCCGCCATCGCCACTGGCGCTGTTCGCATGGGCAGGTGCCCTTCGCCCTCCAGCACCTCCACCTGATGGTCGGGGCTGTAGCCCGCCAGATGGCGCACGTAGCGGGGCTCCATCACCGTGTCGCGGCTGCCCACCAGCCAGAGACTGGGCACCTGAAGCTGGGCCACCAGGCTGGGTAGCTGGCGCACGGCACCGCGCTGCATGCTCGAAGCCAGCAGCCCGCGGGCGGCGCGGAGATCGGCCACCAGCGGGCTGCGGATGGCTGCGGTGCCGGGCAGCTGGGCGAGCCAGCCCGGCCGCCAGCGCAGGAAGGCGGCACCACCGCGGCGCACCATCCGAAACGGCCGCGGCTGAAACACGCCGCCGCCCGAGGCCACCTGCACCACACCCGCCAGCTGCGAGCCCAGATGCTGGGCGGCATGCACCACCAGGCTGCCGCCCAGGGAATGGCCCACCAGCACCAGCGGGCGATCGCCGGCCTGCTCGCGGGCCGCTTCGGCGAGCCAGCGGCCGTAGCTGGCCAGGCTGGGCTGCAGGCCCCGCGGCCGCGGCTCATCGCCGAAGCCCGGTAGATCTGGCGTCCAGCAGTCCCAATCGGGGCTGAGCGCTGCGGTGAGGGGCTGCCACAGCCGCCCCGAGAGCAGCCAGCCATGCACACACACCAGCAGGGGAGAACGCTCCAGGGGGCTTCCGGTGGTTGAAGGGTCTCCAGCCTGCATCAGCTTTGGCCAGAGTGGGAGAGGATCATGCCAATGCTTAGTTCTCCCCCCACCGAGCTGGATGTCCTCTACGGGCAGGGCTACCGGCTGTGCCCCACGCCGAATCCGCAGCTGAGCCTGGTGCTCAGCACCCAGCGGGAGATCGATCTCTACGAACTGGAGCAGCTCTGCGATGCGGTGGGGTGGAGCCGCCGTCCCCTGCGGCGCGTGCGCAAGGCCCTTGAGAACAGCCTGCTGGTGGTGGGCCTGTGGCGGCACGATCCACGCCTTCCCCGCCTGGTGGGCTTTGCCCGCTGCACCGGCGATGGCGTGATCGAAGCCACCGTGTGGGATGTGGCGGTGCACCCCCTCTATCAGGGCGTGGGGCTGGGCAAGCAGCTGATGAGCTACGTGATCGATCTGCTGCGGGATCAGCAGGTGGAGCGGGTCACCCTGTTCGCGGATCCGGGTGTCGTGGAGTTCTATGGCGCCCAGGGGTGGCAGCTGGAGCCGCAGCAGCGCCGCTGCGCCTTCTGGTACGCCCCCTGAGCGTCAGCCGGTTGGTTGGTTGCGGAACAGATAGCCCTGGAAAAGCTGCACACCGCGCTGCTGCCAGTAGTGGAGCTGTTCGTTGGTTTCGATGCCCTCGAGGATCAGGCCGCAGTTGTTGAGTGCGCCATACCGCAACAGAAAGCTCACCAGGGCATCCACGTTGGCGTCATCGAGCCGTTGGCTGTAGCTGAGGTCGAGCTTGAGAAAGTCGGGCTTGAACTGAAACAGATAGGCGATGGAGGCGTAGCCCACGCCGAAGTCGTCGATGGCGATGCGCACGCTGAAATCCCGAAGCTGTTGCAGGCGCTGCTCCCAGAGCTCCGGCCTGTTCACCAGGGCTGTTTCGGTGACCTCCAGCACAAGCCGGCGCCGCACCGTCTCCGGCAGCGCACGCAACTGGGCAAACAGGGCCTTGATGTGCCGATCCGATCCGAAGCTCACGGCGGAGATGTTCACACCCAGTGCCTGATCCGCATGCTCCGGCTCGCGCAGCAGCGCAATGGCGCGCCGCAGCATCAGCTGATCGAGCAAGTGGATGTTCTGGTTCCGCTCCAGGGCCAGCACCAGCTCCTGCACGCTGATCGAGCCCTCCAGCTCCTGCGGCAGGCGGAACAGCATTTCGCTGTAGGCCGGCTGCCAGCCATCCCCCACGCGCTCCAGCACGGGCTCCAGCGCGTAGCGGTGGTCTTGGAGCGTTTCAAAGGAGCGGTTGAGATGAAAGTCGCGGCTTTGCTGGCGCCGTAAGTCCCGGGCTGACTCGGCCACACCCTCGGGCATGTGCCGGATTCCGCCGCTGCTGTCACCCAGGGAGAGCACCAGGGCTAGATCGGCCAGTTGCTGCGTGATGTCGTTGCTGTCGAGGCGGGTGAGGATCCCGCCCACCGCCAGCTGCATCACATCCGCCATCGCCTGCTGGAGCTCCTGTAGCTGCTGCTCGATCTGGCGGTGTTCCTCGTGGGCCTCGCTGCTCAGGGGCTCGATCACCTGCAGTAGGGTGTTGTCTTCGCCCAGGGCCAGGTGGCGGGTGGGCTCCAGTTGCTGCAGCCGTTCCCCCAGCCAAGCCAGGGCCTGGTTCTGGGCTTCGCTGCGTTGGCGGATCGCATCGCGGAACAGCATCACCTTCACCTGCAGCGCCGCAATCCAGAGCTCGTTGCGCAGGCTCTGTGGCGTCTCCCCCGATGCGGGCTGGCTGATGGTCTGCAGCAGTTCGCTGCGGCTGAGCAGCGGCCCCGGCAACTCCTGCCGCAGCAGGCGCAGCTGGTTTCTGCGGGCGCGCTCCAGTTGCACATCCCGTTGGCGCAACTGCCGCAGGCTCAGCAGGCTTCCGCCTGCAGCGATGGCCACCAGGGCATTCACGCCGAGCCAGCCCGGGGCCATGCCCTCCGCAGCAAACCAGAGCTGCTGCCAGGCCGGCACGGCCGGCTTCAGCGTGAGCACCTGGTTGTTCGGTAGCAATTCGCTCACGGCCGGGGCTGCGGTGCCCGCTTGCCCCGGGGCGCTGCTCAAGCTGGCGTTGATGCGGCTGAAGGCCTGATTCACCGCCGCGTTGTAGCTGGGCCGTTCGATGCGGCTGAAGTGCATCAGCCAGCCCCGTTCAGGCCCTGTGCTGCCGCTGCGCCGGATCGCGGTGCCGGCGCCCAGCAGCGATTGCTGGCCCGCCTGGCAGTAGAAGCCATAGGCCCGATCACCCTGACCCGCTCGGCTGCGGGCTGCCAGCTGCTGGAGATGGGTGTTCAGGCAGCGGCTCAGCTCCGCCGATAAGCCGGCGCCGATGGCGCTGCCCCGGGCCAGCAACGGGTGCTGCTTGGCATCGACGATCACCAGGCCTTGGCCGTCTTGAATGATCGAGGAGTTGGCGAGCTCGCGGCTCTCGAAACTGGGATCGTCTCCTCCGGCGTAGGCATAGAGCGGATCCCAGTGCCCCCAATCGAGCGCTGTGATCTTGTGGCTGTTCACCCGCAGCTCCAGCAGGCCCTGATCCGTTTGCCCCTGGCGGCTCTGGCGCTGTTGTTGGAGCTGCCAGCGTTGCTGCAGCAGCACCCCGGCCAGCGAAGCGCTGAGCACCATCCAGATCAGCAGCGCGCTCTGGAGCCGGCGGGGGTGGTCGCGGCGCTGGCATTGCCACTCGCGGCGGATGCTGCGCCTCCAGCGGTTGGGCTCACCCAGGCGCGCCCCCATCGTTTTGCCCAGCCACAGCCAGGCCTCATTCTGGCGAGATCAGCGCTTTTGCACCATCGCTGCCGTAATAGCGAACAGCCAGTTGCTGTGGGCTGATGCCCCGCCGCCAGGCTTGCCGCAAACGGGCATTGCGCCAGGCCGTTGCAAGCACCCCATGGCGTTGCCAGCGGCGGCCATGCACCAACAGGGGGCATTCCAGCCGGCGGATCGGAGCCAGGCGCTGCAGCCGTTGGATCAAGAGCAGATCCTCCATCAACGGCAGCGGTGGGATGCCCCCCGCACGCGCCAGCAGGGTGCGGGGCAGCAGTAACCCTTGATCGCCATAGGGCAGTTGTCGCAGTTGGCTGCGCAGCCGCACCGCCAGCTCGAGCAGCCGCAGCGGCAGCCCTGGCCCCGCCACTGCGAGATCGAAGGCCCAGGCCGCTTCCGGCGCTGCCATCGCGCCCTGCAGTGCCTCGTGCCACCCCGGTTGCAGGCGGGCATCGGCATGCAACAGCAACAGCCAGGGAGCCGTTGTGGCTGCCACGCCACGCTGCAGTTGCCATCCACGGCTGGCTTCGGTGTGCAGCACCTGAGCTCCGCCCAGGCGGGCCAGCTCGGGCGTGCCATCACGGCTGCCGCCATCCACCACCACCAGCTCTGCCATCAAACCGGCGGGAGCGGCCGCCAGATCGGCCAGCAGGAGGGGTAAGCGTGCGGCTTCGTTGAAGCTGGGCACTACCACCGCCAGGGGGGCTGCGCTCATGACCAGAGGCTGGGGTCGTTGCTGATCGGCAGCTCAGCCAGGGGGTGGTGGGGATCGAGGAGATCGGCGCTGATTGTGCGGCACACCACATCCATGGGCACGCAGAAACTGCTGCCGTCTTGATCGAAGGGCCCTTCCACATAGGCACCGATGCGCTCTGCACTCACAAAGCCCAGAAACAACAGCAGGCCCGTGAAGGCGGAGCCGCGGCTGGAGAAGGTGCCGAACAGCGTGTAGCCGTACAGCCAGCAGATCAGGCGGATGAACACGTCGTAGGTGGGCGGCAGCGGCGTGTTGCGGATGCGCTGCAACGCACCCATGGCATTGGTGAATTGCTCCATGCCCCGCAGCAGGGCATCGCGCCCCCAGTCGTTCACCGCCCCCTGCTGATACAGCCGGCCGATCAGATCAGCCCGGAGCGTCATCGTGGTGCGAACGCTCACACCATCCGGCAGGCCAAGGCCGCGGCAGAGATCGCTCACGCGCGCCCGGGCATCAGGGCGCCAGAAGCCCCGCAGCTCGAAGTTGAGCAGCCAGCACTGCAGCACCTGCAATCCCACCAGCTGCTGTTGCTGGGGCCGGAGCCGGCTCTCGCCACCGAGCAGGGTTTGCAGGGTGTCACGCCAGTGGCGGCTGCTGTTGGTGATCGAGCCCCAGAGGATGCGTGCTTCCCACCAACGGTTGATCGCCTGGGTGTTGCGGAAGGCCACGAAGATCGACACCGCAATGCCCAGCATCGACAGACCGGAGTCGTCGATCAGGCTCATCCGGTTGGCACCGGCCAGCTGCTCCACCAAAAGAGCCAGGCCGCAGAGAGCGGCCATCAACAGCAGATCCCAACGCATCCGCAACACCAGCTGGCCTGCCACCCGCAGGGCATTGCGGTGGGCCAGCTTCGGGGGCGGTGAGCTCATCGGCGGGCGGCGCGTGAACGCATCATCGATCCCGATTCAGCAGCAACCAGGGCTCCAGCGCCGAGCGGCCATCGAGGTCGCTTTGCTGGCGCAGCAGGGCCACCCTGAGGCTTCGTTGCGCTGCGCGCTCCAGGCTGAGGCTCAGCACCTGATCACTGCTCCAGGGAATGCCGCTGAACAGGGCAGCACCGCTGCGCTGCAAGCCGTGGCGCGTGATCCCGATCAGCCAGTAGCCACCATCCGCGGCGGGCCCCAACACCAGATCGTGTTGCTCGAGCAGGGCAAAGGCCTGCTCCAGATCGGCGCTCTGCAGATCGGGCAGGTCGCTGCCGATCAGCACCACCTGCTCGAACCCCTGCTCGAACCCCTGTTGCAGCTGGCGATGCATGCGGCAGCCCAGGTTGCCCCCCTGTTGCAGAGCCCACCGCAGGGGAGCGGCCATCGAGCGCTGGAGCTGTTCTCCCCAGCGGCGCAGGGCCCGCGGCCCCAGGCCCGAGGCCGACAGCAGCAGCTCCGCGTTGCAGCGGTGAGCGGCGGCGGCTGCCGTGTGCAGCGTGTGCCAGCTGAGCCGGCGCTGCATGGCCGCCGCCAATCGGCTGGAGCCGCAGCTGGCCGCCAGGCGTTGTTTGCAACGGCCTGGAGCGGGCCAGCGGGCCAGCACCACCAGCTGGCCGCGCGCGATCGGCATCGCTTCAGTTCTGGCGCGGCAGCTCGGCGGGCTGCACCTGGAGGTTGAGCTGCTGTTCCCCGCGCTGCACCTGCACGGTGAGCGGCTCACCGACGCGGCCCTGATCCACCGCCACCTGCACCTCCGAAGGGTTGTCCACCTCGGTTTTGCCCACCCGTTCGATCAGGTCGCAGGAGCGCAGGCCACCCCGTGCGGCCGGACTGCCCGGCATCACCTCCACCACCACCACACCATTGGTTTCCGGCAGGCGGCATTCAGCGTTGGTGGCATTCACCTCGCGGGCCAGCTGCGGGGTGAGTGCTTGCAGGCGCACACCGATATAAGGATGAGAGGCGCGGCCGTTTTCCAGGATCTGCGCTGCGATCTGGCGGCCGAGGTTGATCGGGATCGCGAAGCTCAGGCCCGCTCCGGGGGCTTGGCGGATCGCCGTGTTGATGCCGATCACCTGGCCGCGCTCGTTGATCAGCGGCCCGCCGCTGTTGCCGGGGTTCACGGCGGCGTCGGTCTGCAGGTAGGGCACCCGCTGGCCTTCACCCACCGCATTCGTGCGCTGCACGGCGCTGATGATGCCGGCGGTCACGGTGTTGTCGAGGCCGAGGGGGTTGCCGATGGCGATCGCCCACTCGCCCGGGCGCACCTTGGCTGAATCGCCCAGCGGGGCCACCGGCAAGCCGGCTGCCGCCACCTTCACCACGGCGACATCGGTGATCGGGTCGCTGCCCAGCACCTTGCCGCGGAAGCTACGGCCATCGGGCAGGGTCACCCCCACCTCGCTGGCCCCTTCCACCACGTGGGCATTGGTGAGGATCACCCCATCGGAGCGGGTGATGAAGCCCGATCCCTGACCCTGTTGCTGCTGAATCGAGGGGCCGCCGCCGAACAGGCCGCCGAGCGGATTCACCACCCGCCGCACCGTGTCGATGCGCACCACCGCCGGCCCCACCTTGTCGACGGCGTTCACGATGAAGTTGTTGCCGGGTTGCAGCGCCGCGCTCGGTGGGGCATCGCTGACCCGGGTGGGGTCGCCGCCGCGCCGGCCTGGCAGCCCGCCACTGCAGGCACTGAGCAGGCCTGCCAGCAGGAGAGCGCTGAGCAGGGATGGGCGGCTTGAGAGGCGCATCATCGGCAACGGTCCCGTCTGGGCACTGCCCCTATATTCGAGGGCCGGCGGGGTTCAGTGGCGGTGCAGCAAGGGGAAACGCTGTGGCGTCAGGTGCAGGAAGCGCTGCAGGGCAACCTCTCCAAGCCCACCTTCGAAACCTGGATTCGGCCCGCCCGTTGCGCCGGCTTCAACGGCGCTGAGCTGCAGCTGATCGCCCCGAATGCGTTCGCCTGCGGTTGGCTGCGCAAGAACTATCTGGCCACGATCGCTGCTGTGGCCAGCGAGATCGCTGGTCGCAGCATCAGCGTGCAGGTGGAGGCCGGCATCGACCCGGATCTGGCCCAGGGGTTGAACGGCCATGGTTTGCAGGCGGCGGTGGCCCCGGGGGAGGCGAGCCCCGTGGGGGAGTCGTCGCTGCCGGTGGCCGCTGCCGCCGGCCAGCGGCTCCCCACCGGTGAGGCACCGCGCAAGCTCGCTCCGGGCCTCAACCCCCGCTACGTGTTCAACCGCTTTGTGGTGGGGCCCAACAGCCGCATGGCCCATGCAGCGGCCCTGGCTGTGGCCGAAGCCCCGGGCCGCGAGTTCAACCCGCTGTTCATCTGCGGTGGCGTGGGCTTGGGCAAGACCCACCTGATGCAGGCGATCGGCCACTACCGGCTCGAGATCGACCCGGAGGCCCGCGTGGCCTACGTGAGCACCGAAACCTTCACCAATGATCTGATCCAGGCCATCCGCAAGGACGGCATGCAGAAATTCCGCGATCGCTACCGCGCCGCTGATCTGATCCTGGTGGACGACATTCAGTTCATCGAAGGCAAGGAGTACACCCAGGAGGAGTTCTTCCACACGTTTAATGCGCTGCACGAAGCGGGGCGCCAGATCGTGATCGCCAGCGATCGCCCCCCCTCCCAGATCCCGCGCTTGCAGGAGCGCCTGATCTCCCGCTTCTCGATGGGCCTGATCGCCGACATCCAGGCCCCGGATCTGGAAACGCGCATGGCGATCCTGCACAAGAAGGCGGAACACGAGCGGGTGAATCTGCCGCGCGATCTGATCCAATACCTGGCGGGCCGCTTCACCTCCAACATCCGCGAACTCGAGGGGGCACTCACCCGTGCGGTGGCCTTTGCTTCGATCACCGGCCTGCCGATGACGGTGGAATCGGTGGCGCCGATGCTCGATCCCGCCGGTGTGGAGGTGGAGGTAACGCCGGCTCAGGTGCTCAGCAAGGTGGCGGAGGTGTTCGGTGTGAGTGTGGAGGAGATGAAGAGCCCCAGTCGCAAACGCGCCGTGAGCCAGGCGCGCCAGGTGGGCATGTATCTGATGCGCCAGGGAACCAACCTCTCGCTGCCGCGCATCGGGGATGAATTCGGCGGCAAGGATCACTCCACCGTGATGTATGCCGTGGAGCAGATCGATAAGAAGCTGGGCGCCGACCCGCAGCTGGGCCGGCAGGTGCAGCAGGTGCGCGATCTGCTGCAGATCGATTCGCGCCGCCGCGCCAAATAGGCCTGGGCTGCGGCGGATCCGCTTGCGTCAGCCGGTGATCGGTTCGCTGGGATCGAGCCCTTCCACCTGACCGGAGAACACGCGGCTGGCGGTGATGTCGTCGGCTTCGATCGTCATCAGATCCAGCTTGGTGAGGCCGCTGCTGTTCATGCGGTTGAACAGTCGGTTGGCCTGGCGCATGCGGGCGCGATCGATGGCATTGCGGATCGAGCGGGCGTTGGCGAAGAAGGGCAGCTGCATCCGCCGCTGGATGTAGTCGGCGAAGGCGGCGAGCGCTTCCTCGCTGAAGCGGTAGTTCTCCTCCGCCAGGATCAGCCGCGCGATCGCCAGCAGTTCCTCAGCTGTGTAATCGGGGAAATCAATGTGGTTAGCCACCCGGGAGGAGAGGCCTGGATTGCTCTGGTAGAACACATCCATCCGCTCTTTGTAGCCGGCGAAGATTACTACGAGATCGTCGCGGTTGTTCTCCATCACCTGCAGCAGAATCTCAATCGCCTCGGCGCCGTAATCGCGTTCGTTTTCCGGGCGATAGAGGTAGTAAGCCTCATCGATGAACAGCACCCCGCCCATCGCCTTCTTGAGCATTTCGCGGGTTTTGGGCGCCGTGTGGCCGATGTATTGCCCCACCAGATCGTCGCGGGTGGCGGTCACCACATGGCCTTTGCGCACGTAGCCGAGGCGGTGCAGGATCTGCGACATCCGTGCTGCCACGGTGGTTTTGCCGGTGCCAGGCCTGCCGGTGAACGACATGTGCAGGCTCGGCGCCGTAGTGGAGAGCCCCACCTGCTTGCGGGCCCGATCCACCACCAGCAGCGCTGCGATCTCGCGGATGCGCGTTTTCACCGGCCGCAGACCGATCAGCTCCTGATCGAGCTGCTCGAGCACCTCCTGCACCTGGGCCCCCTCATAGGCGGCCTGCAGGTTCACCGGCGTGTCATCCGGTGCGGCTTCGGCTGGCAGCGGTTCAGACGAGGCCATCGATCGCGGCGGCGAAGGCGTGGTCAGCCTCGCCGATCGCCGCCGCTTCACCCTCGGCCCGCAGGGTGATGTTCACGTATGTACGCCCGAAGCTGATATCGGGGTAGCGGCCTTGCGCCTCGCAGAAGTCGTTGAGGCGATCGAGAAAGGCGCGGTTGCTGGCGTAATCCTCGAATTCAACGCGGCGCTCCAGCCACTCCACACGATCGGGCTTGGGTCGGGGGTTCCACTGGTGATCCATGCTGCTGAACTTAGGTGGGCAGCGGCTCTAGGCCGCCAGACAATCCGTGCGGGCGATGCCAAGCCGCTGGGCCCAGGCCTCGGCGTAGGCGGCGTTCGCGGCCTGGGCGGCGGCATCGCTGCTGGCCAGAGGGTGGGGCATGGTGCCGTTGATGGCGGCGTTGGTGACGCAGAACATCGATTTCTGAAAGCTCATGCAGATCTTCACCCGCACATCGCCCTCACCCCGGGTGCGCTCCAGATACCACTGGTGCAGCTTCTCCGGCAGATGCCGATACATGTCCTGCATCAGCAGGCTGGGAGGGATGCCAGCGCCCATGCTCGGCAGCGGATCGGCGTAGAGGGCGCCGTAGGTGAACTTGGCCTGGTCGGGCGAAATCTGCTGGGCCTGGGCGTTGAAGCTCACGGTGCCGAGGAACGGCATGCCCCGCAGGAACACGGCTTCTACGTAGGGCACAGCCACATCCACCAGGAAGGTGAGGCCCGCCTCCGGCGGCAGCACCCAGAAGTGTTCGCCGTGGATCTCCACGCCGTAGCGGATCGGATTGGCGGCGGCCGCCACCAGGCCGTTTTTGATGAAGTCCACCACCTGGGGGATGGAGCGCACGCGGCCCTCGCGCTCGGCGGCAGCCAGATCGAGGAACAGATCGCTCATCACCCGCCAGAACTGGCCCAGGGCGTGGGTGGTGGCAGCTGAACGGATCAGCTCGGGCAGGAAGGCGGGAAAGAGGGGATTGAGCAGCGCCAGCAGCGGATCGCGGCGGCGCTTGGCGGCAAGGATCCGGCGGCAGTTCTCGGCGAACTCCGGCGAATCGAGATAGGCATCCATCCCACCGGTGGCATGCCAGAACATCGCCTTCTGGCAGTACTCGGCGTATTCGAAATTGATGCGGTCGTGGTTGAGATGGCGCCAGATCTTGGCCGGGTTGAGATCGCCGTCGAGAAACTTGAAGATCGGGAACGGATTGAGGAACTGCGCTTCCGCCTGATAGATCAGGTTGATGCTGTAGGCATCGAGCACCTCGCCGTAGCTCTCCAGCACGCCCACCACTTCCAGCACGTGATCGGGGGTGTCGGCCAGCAGGGTTTCACCGGCGAGCAGCCGGCGCTTCACCTCTGCCTGGTCGATGGCGAGGTTGGCTCGAACCAGATCCTGGGAAACAACTGGCATCTCAACCCACTCCTGCCGTGAGGTTGGCCATGGCTGTGCTGGCCACTTCGCTCAGGTTGCCCAGGCTGCTGGGCACCAGGCCGATGAACACGATGCTGGCCGCCAGGGCCAGGGCCGGGATCGTTTCGCGGGGAGCCACGGAGATGAGCTGCACATCCAGGCGGGCATCGGCGGCGGGATCGCCGCTGGGGGGTGTGATCGCCAGCCGGCCAAAGAAGGCCCGGTTCACCAGCAGCAGGAAATACACCGCCGTTAAGCCTGAGCCCACCATCGAGAGCAGTGTGGCGAGCGGGAAGGCCGTGATGCTGCCGCGGAACACCAGAAACTCGGAGATGAAGCCGGCCATGCCCGGCAGCCCCGCGCTGGCCATCACCGCCACGATCATCAGCGAACCGGTGAGGGGCAGGCCCCGCTCGGGGTTGAGCAAGCCGCGTAGCACTTCGAGATCACGGGTGCCGGTTTTGCGATACACGATGCCCACCAGCAGGAAGAGCAGCGCCGAGATCAGGCCATGGCTCACCATCTGGAACACCGCGCCCAGCAGGCTCACCGGAGAGTCGGCCGCGGCGGCCAGCAACACATACCCCATGTGCCCCACGGAGCTGTAGGCCACCATCCGTTTCATGTCGGTCTGGGCGATGGCAGCCAGGGAGCCGTAGAGCACCGATACGGCGGCCCAGATCGCCAGGGCCGGCGCCAAACGCGCCCAGGCCTCGGGGAACAGCTGCAAGCCAAAGCGCAGCAGGCCGTAGGTGCCGAGCTTGAGCAGCACACCGGCCAGCAACACCGACACCGGCGTGGAGGCCTGCGTGTGGGCATCGGGCAGCCAGTTGTGCAGGGGAACCAGTGGGATCTTGATGCCGAAGCCAATCAGGATCGCCCCCAGCAGCCACAGCTGAGAGCCCATGGCCAGCCGCTCGCTGAGCACCGGTGTGAGGCTGAAATCAACCGTGCCGGTGAGCAGCGAGAGCCCCAGGAAGGCCCCCAGGATCAGCATCCCCGAAATGGCGGTGAAGATCAGGAATTTGGTGGCGGCATAGGCGCGGTTCACGCCGCCCCACACCGAAATCAACAGCCAGAGCGGGATCAGCTCCAGCTCATAGAAGAGGAAGAACAGCAGCAGGTTGTCGGCCAGGAAAGCACCATTCACAGCGCCGCTGATCAGCAGCAGCATCGCGAAGTAGAGCCGGGGCCGCTTGCTGATGTCGCGGGTGATCACCGCCGACACCAGGGTGAGCGCGCCATTGATCAGCACCAGCGGCAGGGAGAGGCCATCCACGCCGAGGGCGTAGTCGAGGCCGATGCCAGGCACCCAGCGGTGATGTTCCTGCAGTTGCAGCCCCGCTGCGGTGGGGTCGAACTGAGCAGCGGTGAGCAGGCTCATGACCAACTGAGCCACCAGGATCACGATCGTGATCTGGCGCAGACGCCCCGGTGTGGGGCTACCGGGGCAGGCCAACAAGGCCAGGCAGCCCAGGAAGGGAATCAGCAGTAGAGAGGACAGCAGCATCGCCTTAGTTCACTCCCCTCACCATCTGCAAGGCCGTCACGCCAACTACCACCGCCACCAGCAGCGTGAGCACGTAGCTCTGCAGCTGGCCGCTCACCGTGAGTTTGAGGCCGTTGGCACTGGCCATCGACAGCCGCCCGATGCCATCCACCCCGCCTTTGATCACTTGAATGTCAAACCACCGGGTGAACCGCGCCACGGAAGCCACCAGATTCACGATCGTGCGGCGGTAAATCTCCGGGGTATAGAAGTCGTACGCGAGCAGATCCTGCACCAGGCGCACACCGGGCTGGCGCGAGCGCGACCAGAACGCGTCCAACGGGGTGAGGGAGCCCAGCAGAACGCCCACCAGGCCACTGCCCACCACGGCGGCGGCCACCGGCCATGAGAAGGCGGTGATCCCGGGCACTGGATCAATGCGCTGCATGATCGCGGGCAGCAGCAGCACGATCACCGTGAGGCTCACCATCGGCAGTGCCATCAGCCAGTTGGCTTCGGGGGTGCGCTTGGTTTTGGGCAGGGCAGGGCCCAGGAACACCGAGCGAAACACGCGGGTCACGTTGGCGGCAGCCAGCACGTTGGTGATCAGGAAGATGGCGGCAAAGGCCGGTGCCAGTTGCCGGAAGTCTTCCACCAGCAGGCCGTAACACCAGAAGCCGCCGAGCGGCAGCAGACCCACCACCCCGGCACTGCCCACCAGGAAGGCTGTGGCCGTGGCGGGCATGCGGGTGCCGATGCCGCCCAGTTCGGTGAGGTCTTGGCAGTTGGTGGTGGCGATGATGCTGCCCACGCTCATGAATTGCAGCGCCCGCGCCAGGCCGTGGGCAAACAGCAGCAGCAAAGCCAGGCCCGGTTGCTGGAGGGCGATGGCGATGAACACCAGCCCCAGATAGGAGGTGGTGGAGTAGCTGAAGGCGCGTTTGAGATCCACCTGAGCGATGGCCACCAGGCCGCCGCCGATCGCACTGATGCTGCCCACCACGAGCAGCACATCGGTGGCGATGGGGGAGAGGGCCACCACCGGCATCAGCTTGAGCAGCACGATCGCGCCGCAGGTCACCACCACGGAGTTGCGCAGGATCGAGGCCGGGTTGGGGCCCTCCATGGCTTCATCGAGCCAGAGGTGCATGGGGAACTGCGCGCACTTCCCCATCGGCCCCGCGATCAGGCCGAGCCCCAGCAGGGTTCCGGCCAGGGGCGTGATCAGGTTCTGCTCGCGCGCCTCGGCTGCCCAGGCGTAGAGGTCGGAGAACTCCATCGAACCGGCCCAGGCCGACACGGCCACCACGCCCATCAGCAGCAGCACATCACCCACGCGCTTGGTGAGGAAGGCATCGCGAGCGGCGGTCACCACCAACGGCTGGGCGTACCAGAAGCCCACCAACAGATAGGTGGAGAGGGTGAGCATTTCCAGCAGGAAATAGCTCATGAACAGGTTGCTGCTGAGCACCACTCCGCTCATGGCGCCTTCAAAGAAACCCACCAGGGCGTAGAAGCGCGCCAGCGACCATTCCTTATCGAGGTAGCCGAGCGCAAACACCTGGCAAACCAGGCTCATGGTGGTCACCAACTCCAGCGCCGCCAGGTTGGTGACCGACAGATCAAAGCCGATCCGCAGATTCAGATCGGCTGCTTGAAACCAAGGAAAATCGAGGTGTTGCGGGCCGAGCGATGCCACCTCGGAGATCGCCAGGCTGCCGTGCAGCACCGCGAGCAGGGTGACCAGCAGGTTGAGATACGCCGCGGGGCGAGGCCCGTTGCGCTTGATCCAGCCGGTGGCCCATGGCAGCGACAGGAGCATGCCGCTGAAGCCGTAGAGCGGCACCAGCCAGATCAGTTGCAGCGGAAGCGGGAGAGCGTCGCTCAAAAAGCGGTGACCTGTGGAGGGCTGACTCTAAACAGGGTTCAGAAGCTGGCCCGGGCGCGGGGATCGCGGCGGGCGGATGTGCTGGCGCCGTAGCGGCCGTAGCCGCGTTGGCGGCGACCACCGAGCTCTTGCAGCCAGGCTTCCAAATCGCGGCTGTGATGCTGTTCGTCCTCGAGCAGGGCCTGGAAGAAGGCGCCATTGGCGCCGTCGTTGATCACCCGGCAGAAGCGCGTGGCTTCGTCGTAGTGATCCACGAGCTGCTGCTCCAGATCCGCGTTCTGCTCCAACAGCCCCAGCAAATCGGGGGCGTGGGTCACGGGCTGCAGCTGGGAGGCGGCCGGAGCTACCCCCAGTTGCAGCATGTGCTGCACGATGCGTTCGGCGTGCTGCATCTCCTCCACCGTTTCCTCGCGGAAGCGCTCGGCGGAGGCCTCATCGCCCCAGAGCCCCACCAGGGAGGCCTGGGTCATGTACTGCTGCACGGCAGTGAGCTCAAGGCTCAGGGCGCGGCCCAGATAGCCCAGGACGCGCGGATGAACGGCGTCCATGCTCATCAGGCGCGGCGGTTGTTGGAGCTAGCCAGGGCGGGCTCCACTTCGCTGTGGGGGCGGGCAATGATGTGAGCAGCCACCAGACCGTCGCCCACACGCTCGCAGGCGTCAGCGCCGGCGCGCACGGCGGCGTTCACAGCACCGGTTTCGCCGCGCACCATCACGGTCACGTAGCCGCCACCCACGAATTCACGGGCGATCAGGCTCACTTCGGCGGCCTTGGTCATGGCGTCAGCAGCCTCGATGGCCGGCACCAGACCGCGGGTTTCGATCATGCCGAGGGCGATGCCCTGAACGGAGGAGGCCATGGGGGAGAGGCTGCTGGAGGATTTCGAACGGTTGTTGCCGGCACCGCCGGAGCTGGAACCACCACCGGTGGCGGCTGGCTTGCTGGCGGCCGTCCTCGCGGGGGTTGAGGAGCGGGTGCTGGTCGCGGCTTTGGCGGCCACGGCCGTGCTGGCAACGGTTTGGGCGGTCACGGTCACCGCCTTGGTGGCGGCTGCCGCAGGCTGAGCGGCGGGCGCGGGGGTGGAGGCCGGCGCTGGGATGGCCGTCACCGGCGTGGTCGCGGCGGCAGCTGGTTTGGCAGCTGCCGGCTTACCGGAGGCCGAGGTGGAGGTGGCTCGGGATCTGGGAGTGGCCATGGCGGTGATGGGCAGTGCCCGTGAACGGTCGCGGTGAGACGGAGTGGACCCGTGGCGCTCGGAAAACGGCCGCGGGAGGAACGAGGCGGTTCCTTAGCCGTCGGGCGACCAGTGATCGATGATGCCGCCGATCGTCAGATCGGTGAACAGGTCGGCATTGCCGGTGGCATGCCGCGCGGCGGAGCCGCTGGCGGTGAACACCCAGTTACCGGGGGAGGCACCCACGGGGTCGCAGGCGACGCTGAGCTTGCCTTTGGGGGTGCGCAGGATGCGCAGGTTTTGGTGGGCGAAGCCCTCCACACGGTTGGTGCAGACCAGAGACCCCATCACCTGCATGATCTCCATTACTTGGCACCCCCACTGCCGCTGGGTGCAGCCGGGTTAGCGGGCTTGCCGGCGGCCATTTCTTTGGCGGCGTCTGGATCCCAGTGGTCGATGATCCCCACGATCGTGAGATCGCTGGGATACGACTTGCTGCCGGCAGCTTCACGGGCGGCGGAGCTGCCCACACAGATCACCCAATCGCCGGGGATCGCCCCAACGGCATCCACGGCCACCTTCTGGGTGCTGCCATCGAGCACCACCTGCAGGTGTTTGTGCTGGAAATCGGCGATGCGGTTGGTGGACACCAACGGCTTCACCACCTTGCAGATCAACATCTCAGTGCCCCCCTCCGGTGTTGAACGTGATTGAGGAACTTACGGTTTCGGCCGGCACGTGCCGGTCGCGGTCGCGCACGGTGAGCAACGTGTGAAGGAGCCCCTGGGCGCAGAGGTCGCTGTAGCGCGCCTCGATCGCGCTCTTCACCCGTTCGCAGTGGGTGATGGCCCGCTCGCGGGCACCGGGAACGGCGCCGTGGTAGTCGAAGCGCAGCACTACCGGAATCGGCAGCCCGCGCGACACATTCAGACCCTTGAAGATCTTCACGCCCACATCGAGATCGGGAGCACCCTCTTCCACCGTGTCCATATAGGCGAAATAGGTGAGGTTGCGCAGGTGCACCTCCTTGAAGCCGATACCCACCCCGATGAAGCGCTCGGCATGGCCGAAATCGCTGTAGCTCCCGCCGTGGTACTGGCGCACGTAGTCGATTTGGGAGAGGTTGTGCTCGATCAGGCGTGCGATCAGCTGCACCATGCCGGCCTCCGGTGAGGCGGCAGCGGCGTCTTCCACCAACTCCACGATGCGGCTGCGAGCCTGGTCGGCCGTAAGGCTGCGGGTTGCGTCGTAAACCGTTTGGGCATCGAGCCATTGCTCGAGGTTGGTGGTGCCATCGCGGCCCGGCACATGCACCCGGATCGCGTCGGTGTCGGTGTCCATGCCCACCAGCAGCAGATCCACGGAGGCACCGCAGCAGAAGCTGTTTTCAACGGCCTGCTGGAAATCCTTGAGGCGTTGCAGGCCCTGCGCGGCGGCGGCTTTGTCATCGCTGCCGTGGGCGGCGCAGCCTTCGTGGCGGGGATCTTTGGAACTGAAGTGATATACCACCACCTTGAGGTAGCGGGTGTCGCTGTGGGCGGGGTTGGGCAGGCTTTCGCGGTAGCGGCGGTGCTCGGTTTTCACCCAGCGATCCACCGTGTTCTCCACATCAAACATCGCGCCCGCGTGGGAGCGGCGACGCACGGAGCTGAAGGGCAGCCGCAGCGCGTAGGCGATGGCGTGGGCGAGCCGGCCATCGGCGCAGGGCGTGATGTCGAGCAGATGGAAGCCGCACTCGAGGAGGAAGGCATTGAAGGCTTCCGCATCCGCGCTGCCGGCCTGGGCCGCCAGAGGATCGTCGTTAAAGAAGGCGAGGCTGGTCTGCTCGTAGGCCTCAAACACGCACCACGCAAACAAGGTGCGCATGTCGAGTTGGCTGGTCCAGGCGGTTTCCAGCACCGGCTGGGGCAGCTCATGGCCGAGTTCAGCCTGGGCGAGGCGCTGGGCCTGAGCGATGAAATCCGGTTCGTGCTGCAGAGCGGAGATCCGCTTCAGCACAGGCACCACGCGGTCAAAGGCACCCAGGGTGCGCTCCTCATAGGCGCGCAGGGCTGCATTGGCCTGGCCATTGCTCAGGGGATGCAACCCGCCGAAGGCCCGTTGGGCCGGCTTGATCACCACCTGGGTGGCCACAGGGCGTACACGCCGAGGCGAGCTGTTGCTGGTGGCCGGGGTGGTTGTGGTTGTTGCTGCGGCCATGCGGCTGCTGCGGGAATTCCCCACCCGGGCCGCGTTGGCCAGTTCGCGCTGGCGCAACACCTTGCTTAGCGAAGAGCTGGGATTGAGCTCGGCGAGCGGTTGCTCTTGAGCGGCTGCACTCCCGTTACTGCCGAAGCGGCGTCGGGGAGCCGTGGGGCTCATGGCCCGCTCGTTGTTGGCGTTTCTCCGACGCATCTCGGTTGCTCCTTCAGCCGCGGGCGCCGCCGGACACCGTGATCAGGGAACCCTGATCGGTGCTGCCGCTGGAACCGGTGATCTTGCTGTTGGGAGGGGGAACGTCCTGGTTGCGCTTGTTCTGCTGGCCGGGCATGGCGCTCATCGGACCCACACGGGTGGGGTTGCGGCGGCGAGCTGAGCTGCCTTCGGTGCCGGTCACGCGTTCGCCACGATCCCAGTCATCGCCGGTGATCTTGGTGCCTGAACCTTCACCAGTCACCCGGGAGGCGGGGCGCAGATCCTCATCCATGCTCACGGGAGCGGCGGCAGCGGCAACGGCCAGACGCTGGCTGGAGCGGCGATCGAAGCGGAACTGCTCGGTTCCGGTGACCTTGCCACCGGCCATGTCAAAAGGGCCGGTGATTCTCCCGCCTTGCTCATAGGTGCTGCCGGTGACGGCACCGGTGCGCTCACGCTCCACCTGAGCGGCGCGAGCGGGTGATTGAACACTGAACTGCTGCCAGGCGGCCTGATTCAGCGGCTGGGGGAAATCGGCATCGTTGCCAGGGGCGGTGCCGCAGGCAGCAGCCTGTTGATCGGCACCCACGTAGGGCGTACCGGTGACTTCTTCACAGGCACCGCGCTCGGCGCCTGTCATCACACCGCCGATTCCTGGCTGAATGCCGGTCATGCGGTTGGAGTTCCGTACCGCAGTGCGCTCGCGGGTGGCACGCACAGCCTGGGCGTTGCAGAAGTCGCCCGCCTGCTCGAGACCGGCATAAGGAGTGCCGGTGACCACCTTGCAGGTGCCGGGCTCATCGCCGGTGACCCGCTCGGAGCGGCCGGTGCGGGTTCCGCTCACCACCTGGTTGCGGTTGGTGACGCTGAACCCCACCTTGGGGGCTTCAGGGGCGGGGCGGCTGCCGCAGAAGCCTTCGAACTGCTGGCTGCCGATGTATTCATCGCCGGTCACATTGCGGCAGCTGCCGGGCTCATCGCCGGTCACGCGCTCGCTGCGACCCACGGCGGTGCCGGTGATGCCGGTGCCACGCAGGGTGTTGAAGCTGTTCACCTTGGCCGGTGCACGACCAGCGGCGGGTGCTTCTGCGCCGAGGTATTGATCGCCGGTGAGCTGACGGCCCGAACCGGGCTCATCGCCGGTGACCCGCTCGCTGCGGCCCACCATCACACCGCTCACGGCCTGACCGCCGAGGGTTTGGCTGCGGCCCACTTTGCGAACCGAGGGGTTCATATCACCGCAGTACGCCGCGGACTGGTTGGCCGAGATGTATTCGGTGCCGGTCACTGTTTTGCAGGTGCCGGGCTCATCCCCGGTGACCTTCTCGCTGCGGCCCACTTCGTTGCCGGTGACCCGGTTGCCATGGCTGGTGGCTGTGACGCGCACCTTGGCGGGCTGAACAGGCGCTGCAGGCTGCGTGCCGCAGAAGGTTTGGAACACTTCAGCACCGAGGTATTCGGTGCCGGTGATCGTGCGGCAGGTGGCGGCCTCGTTGCCGGTGGTTTTCACCGACCGGTTGGCCTGGGTGCCGGTCACGGTTTGGCCGGAGAGGGTCTGGCTGACGCCCACCTTCAGCGAGGCTTCAGCCGACTGCTTGGCGCCATGGCGGTTGGGGCCACTGGGGCGGGTGCCGCTGTTGCGGGAGGTGCCGGCTGAGCCGGTTTTGCTTTTCAGTTCCCGAACTTTCTGCGACAGCTCGCGGGCGGTGAGATCGGGATTGATCTGACGGGCCACGGCTGCGGGGCCGCTCTTGCTGGTGCCGCTGGCGGATTTGCCACGCTTCGAGAGCGCTTCACGGCGGGCCAGCACCAGGGCACGGCTGGGGTTGTGCTGGGCGGATGCCTTGCGGGTGGCAGGGCGGTTGCTGCTGGACGCTGCCGAGCTACGGCTGCTGTTCAGCGACAGGATGGCGGACGTCTCGCGCTGACGGCTGCCGCTCTCATGGGTGGTTTCGTGGCACTTGCACTTGTGCTCTGTCGCCGCGGGGGCGGCCGTCACCTTCGGAGCTTCCTTCGCCACATCGGTGCGGGTGCGGTCTTTCGATTGCGCAGCGCGCTTGCCGCCGCGGCTGAGGGCTTCACGCCGCGCCAGTACCAGATCGCGGCTGGGGTTGCTCACGCGCTTGGCGGAGCCGCTGCGCACCGGTGCACCGACGCTGAGGCTGCGGCTGGGTGCGGCAGCAGCGGCAGCTTGCGGCGCTGCCGGGGCTGGCTTGGCCGCGTTGGTGCGGGTTGGGCGGGCATCCGCAGCGGTGCGGGTGCGGCCACCACCGGCGCTCTGGCGCACGGCGGCTTGCTTGCCGCCTTCCGTGAGGGCCTTACGGCGCTCCAGTGCTGCTTCGCGACTTGATTTGGTGGCCATGTCCGCCCGGCGTATGGAATGACTGGAACTCTCACAACACATGGGACTGTACGTGAAATCACGCCCCAGCGTTGTGGGAGAGCTGAGAACAGCGCAGATCCTGCGATCTGATTCTCAGAAATAGAGAAGTAAGAGTGGTCCCGATTTGAACCGGGACCACAACTCAAGAAGGTGCTGAATCAGCGGCCTTCGAACACCACGAAGCAAGCGCCTTGGCTTTGGGTGTAGGCGTCGTAGCCCACGAGGCGCACGTGGTGGTCGGGGTAAGCGCGGTGGCAAGCTTCGAGCTCGTTCACGATCACGCTGAGATCCTTCTCACCGAAGAAGGGCAGCTTCCAGTAGGACCAGTAGGTGGCCATGGAGCGGCTGGGGTGGACGTGCTCAACGAGCGGGCTCCAACCCTGGGCAATGATGTACGCGATCTGGTCGTAGATCTCGTCCTGGGTCATCGGCGGGAGGAAGCCGAAGGTCTCCAGGGTGGCGACTGTTTGGTAGTCACCCACGGTGCTCTTGAAAGGCATGGGGTTCCTTGAGATGGATGGAATGAATGCTTGGGAGGGAAACAAACCGAAGTTGTTTCCCGAATCCCGTTAGCGCTGGGCTCAGTTGACGTCGAGCTTGTCGACGGTGTCGAACTCGAACTTGATTTCCTTCCAGGTCTCGAGAGCGATGGCCAGCTCGGGGCTGTGCTTCGCGGCTTCCATGAGGATGTCGCGGCCTTCGCGCTCGATTTCGCGACCGGCGTTGCGGGCCTTCACGCAGGCTTCAAGAGCCACGCGGTTAGCAGCAGCACCAGCAGCGGAACCCCAGGGGTGACCGTGGGTACCACCACCGAACTGGAGCACGGAATCGTCGCCGAAGATGCTCACCAGTGCGGGCATGTGCCACACGTGGATACCGCCGGAGGCCACGGCGAACACGCCGCCCATCGAGCCCCAATCCTGGTCGAAGAAGTTACCGCGGCTGCGATCTTCGGGAACGAAGGATTCACGCAGCTGATCGATGTAGCCCAGGGTCGACTGACGGTCGCCCTCGAGCTTGCCCACCACGGTGCCGGTGTGCAGCTGGTCACCACCGGAGAGGCGCAGGCACTTGGCCAGCACACGGAAGTGGATGCCGTGCTTGGGGTGACGGTCGATCACCGCGTGCATGGCGCGGTGAATGTGCAGCAGCATGCCGTTCTTGCGGCACCACTTCGCCAGACCGGTGTTGGCGGTGAAGCCACCGGTGATGTAGTCGTGCATGATGATGGGCTGGCCCAGTTCCTTAGCGAACTCGGCGCGCTCATACATCTCCTCGGGGGTCGCTGCCGTGCAGTTGAGGTAGTGACCTTTCTTCTCGCCGGTTTCCTGTTCGGCGAGCTTCACAGCTTCAGCAACGAACTCGAAACGGTTCTGCCAACGCTGGAAGGGCTGCGAGTTGATGTTCTCGTCGTCCTTGGTGAAGTCGAGACCGCCGCGGAGGCACTCGTACACCACACGGCCGTAGTTCTTACCGCTCAGGCCGAGCTTCGGCTTGATGGTGCAACCCAGCAGGGGACGGCCGTACTTGTTCATCCGGTCACGCTCAACCTGGATGCCGTTCGGCGGACCCATGCAGGTCTTGATGAACGCCAGGGGGAAGCGGATGTCTTCCAGACGCAGGTGACGCAGCGCCTTGAAGCCGAACACGTTGCCAACCAGGGAGGTCAGAACGTTGGTGATGGAGCCTTCCTCGAACAGGTCGAGGGGATAGGCGATGAAGGCATAGAAGGATTCCTTGTCGCCAGGAACGTCTTCGATGCGGTAGCAACGGCCCTTGTAGAAGTCGAGGTCGGTGAGGAGCTCGGACCACACAGTGGACCAGGTGCCGGTGGAGGATTCAGCAGCCACAGCAGCGGCCACTTCCTCGCGGGGAACGCCTTCCTGGCCGGTGCACTTAAAGCAAGCCAGCAGGTCGGAATCGAGGGGAACGTAATCAGGAGTCCAATACGTGTCGCGGTACTCCTTAACCCCAGCGTCGTACTTCTTAGCCATGGAGAATCTCCGGGTGGGTCGAGGGAAATGAGTCAGAGGATTGAGCGGCCGTCAGCGGCCAGGCTCAGACCTCAGTCCTTCGAACCAACGAAGCCGGCGCTGCTGTTCAGAGCAGGCTCCACTTCACGGTGGGGACGAGCAATGATGTGAGCGGCAACCAGGCCATCACCCACGCGCTCGCAGGCATCGGCGCCGGCGCGAACGGCAGCGTTCACAGCGCCGGTTTCGCCACGGACGAGCACGGTCACATAGCCGCCGCCCACGAATTCACGGCCGATCAGGCGCACTTCGGCGGCCTTGGTCATGGCGTCAGCAGCTTCGATCGCGGGGACCAGACCCCGGGTCTCGATCATGCCGAGGGCGATGCCCATGGTTTCGTTTGCCATTACCTGCTCCTGGAGGAGGGGTGGAATGTTCGCCTGCAACCATGCTCGGCAGCCGAACCTCCCGTCAAGCCATTTGGGTTGTTGTCACGATCACCGTCTTCGTTGCTACTGATAAGGGCGCCTGATCAGTGCATCACAAAACTTTGGAGATGCTTCTCGCCTGGCGTGGATTCGCTGCCAAACCCACTGTGCTGACTGCAGTTTCGCCGATCAACCAGCGCGGCCCAGCTCGCTTCTGTTGAATGACGGCCTCAGAGGGGCTCCGCGTCGGACACAAAGCCGATCCCGCCGTAATACCCCAGCAGGGGCCGCAGCGTGCTGCGCAGCGGCTCCAGCAGCTCCGGTGCGCAGAACACGATCACGTGGGCGTTGGCTCCCAGGCCGCTGAATTCCATGTTGTCGGACACCGCCCCGCGGGGGCCCCGCCCGGTGACGTGGCGCATCACCGTGTATCCCGTGCAGCCCGCTTGATCGATCGCCTGCAGCACCGGATCCAGCTCGCGTTCGCTCAGGATCAGATCCACCCGCTTCATGGCAGTAGCCGATTCACCAAGGCCATATAGAGAGGTATACCCACCACGATGTTGAAGGGGAAGGTGAGCCCCAGGGCTGTGGAGATGTAGAAGCTGGGGTTGGCTTCCGGCACGGTCATCCGCATCGCTGCGGGAACGGCGATGTAGGAGGCGCTGGCGCAGAGCACCACAAACAGCAGGGCGTTGCCGGCCTCAAGGCCCAACCCGCGTGCGATCAGGCTGCCGAGCACGGCATTGAACAGGGGCATTCCCAGGGAAAAGCCGATCAGGAAAGCGCCGGCCTGGCGCAGATCCCGCAGCCGCTGCGCGGCCACGATGCCCATATCGAGCAGAAAAAAGCTCAGCGCCCCGTAAAAGAGCTTGTCGGTGAAGGGGAGCATCTTCTCGGCTCCCTGGGGGTTGTTGGCTGCCGTGAGCACGCCCACCACCAGGCTCCCCACCAGCAGAAATACCGATCCGTTGAGCAGGGCTTCCTTGAGCACGGCTCCCCAACGCATCGGCTGCCCCGCTTCTCCCCCGGCTGGAACCGCCAGCTTCACCAGCAGCAGGCCCACGATGATCGCCGGCGATTCCATCAAGGCCAGCGCCGCCACCATGAAGCCGTCGTGGTGCAGGCCCAGCGTGTCGAGAAAACTTTCGGCGGTGATGAAGGTCACCGCGCTGATCGAGCCGTAGGTGGCTGCAATCGCGGCGGCGTTAAAGCCATCGAGCTTCCAGCGCAGCAGCGCAAAGCTGTACACCGGCACCAGCAGCGACATCAGCACCGCCGCCGCGATTGTGAGCAGCACGGGGCCGCCCACACCGGAGTGCTGCAGCTCAAGCCCTCCCTTGAAGCCAATGGCCAGAAGCAGATAGAGCGAAAACAACTTGGGCAGCGGCGCTGGAATCTCCAGGTCGGAGCCCAGCAGGACGGCCAGCACCCCCAGGAAGAAAAACAGAACCGGTGGGGTGAGCAGGTTCTGCAGGATCAGGCTCGTGTCCACCGCTGCGCTGCTGCAGGGCTTCACGCTAGGCCGCGAATTCGCCACTGTTCGCGCACGCACACACGCTGGCCCAGACCGGTTGTGGCTGGCGGACACCGTTCTTACGGTTGAGGGGAGGCAGGAACCCCTGGAGCTTTTTCGGGGGGTGGAATGTTCAACCCGTCCCTGCCTCCCCCAATCTGCAGCGGCCTCGCCGGGTCACAATGGCCCCCAATCCCGGCTCAGGCCCTGATGCGCCCCTCTCCCGCCCGGCCGTTGCTGGTGATCGCCAGCGGCAACGCCTACAAGGTGGCGGAGATCAGCGCGATGCTGGATGCCGTGGATCTGGAGGTGTGCCGGCAGCCCGAGGGCCTGGAGATTGAAGAAACCGGGACCACGTATTTAGAGAACGCTCGGCTGAAAGCCACGGAAGTGGCGCGGCTCACGGGGCAGTGGTCGCTGGCGGATGATTCCGGCCTGGAGGTGGATGCCCTGGGCGGGGCACCGGGCCTCTACTCCGCCCGCTACGCCCCCACCGATCACGAGCGGATCCACCGGCTGCTGCAGGAACTGGGCCCCACCCCTTACCGCAGCGCCAGTTTCAACAGCGCCATGGTGCTGGCCGACCCCAACGGCCAGGTGATGCTGGAGGCCCAGGGCATCTGCCGCGGCGAGATCCTCACCGCAGCGGAAGGCCATGGCGGCGGCTACGACCCGATCTTCTGGGTGCGCGAAGCCGGCATGACCTACGCCCAGATGGGCCAGCACCTCAAAGACAAGCTCGGCTCCCGCGGCAAGGCAGCCCGTGCCCTGGCTCCAGGGCTCAAGCAGCTGCTGGGGCTGGGCTGATCAGCGAGCCCGGCGGTTGATCTGCTCCACCGAGCGCATTGCAGCAGCGGCCGCTTCGTTCACATCCCCTTCCCAGCCGGCCAGGGTGAGACGGCCGAAGGCACCCACAGCCTTCACATCCACCACGGTGATGTTGCTGGCCTTTTCGGCTTCGTTGGCTGCCAGCAGCACATAACCAGCCGGCTCAGTTTCCAGGATGTACATGCTCATCCCGGCCTGAATCATCGAACCGCGGCGGTTCTGGCGGTTGATCAGCACCGCGTGGTCGGGTGTGATCGCGCGGATCACTTCGGTCCAGGTGACGCTGCAGCGGGTGCGCTGCTCCACACTGCTGCCGATCGCCTCGAGCACCACATCACCGGAGTGGAGCACGTTGCTCTGGTCGCGGTGGTAGAGGGCCAGCGAGCCGAAGGCCCGCTCCACCACCATCTGGCCCAGGCGCACGGTGCTGGCCTTGAGGGCGATGTCTGTCACGCGGTGCACCGCCATGCCGGGCGACACCTCAAGCCAGAGGCAGGCATCGCCGGGAATCGGTAGGAATCCTTGGCTCACGGTTCCCATGTAGGCCGCAAGCTGCGGCTGCAGGGAATCGAGAAACACATAAGTGCGCAGCTCGATCGATTCCACCGCGCTGGCCTGGCTCACCAGGCGCGCCTCGCTGTCGGTGGTGATCACGCAGCTGGCGGCTGAGGGGTGCAGCTCATCCAGAGGGGTGCCGCTCCCGCTGAAGCCCAGGTCGGTGCCGGTGATCTGCACACCAGAGGAGCGTCGCCTTGGGATCCGCTGCGGCAAGGCGAAGGCTGCTCTCAAATGCGGCGCGATCTTACCGCCCTGAATCAACGCCCCCGCTGCTCCCTTGCGCGCTGCGTTGCAGCCGGTACCGTCCGGCCATCCCCGCAGCAGAGCCCGTGGCAGCCAAGCGTTCCGCCTCCGCCGCTTCCGCCAAGCCCATCCACGACGGCGCCGACCTCAACGCCGAGCAGGCCCTGGCCCTGGTGGGCATGGGCCTGATGCAGAAGATGGCGGCCAGCGGTGAGCTGCCGTGGATGTGGAACGAAGCGGAAGATGGCGGCAACTGCGATGTGGCCGCGCTGCGCCAACGGCTGGAGCTCACCCAACTGGCTCTGAACACCGGTGCTCCGCTGAGCACCGCTGAGGTCACGTATCTGATGGGCGCCCGGCCCGGCAGCGCTGAGGTGGAGCGCGGTGGTTTGCGCGCCCGGCGGGTGAGCCGCAACGTGTGGAAGTTGAGCGAAGCCCGTGGCAGTGAGCGCCGCGGTGAAGTGGCGCAGTTCAGCAGCTTCAACGACGGCCGCCACCGCTTAGCCTGACGCCCTCAGGGCAGCTCGCCGCCTGTGCTGATCTCCCGATCCCAGGCGGCGATCAACTGCTCTTTGAGCACCGTGGCCTGAGCCAGGGCCAGATCCAGCCCGCCCCACCAGTTCACCAGGGCCACCGGGATCGGCATGGCATCGCAGTCGAGCTCAAACGACTGAATCGTGTCGTCCGCGTCGACCAGCACGGTGATCGCAAACTCCAGCAGCCCCAGCGGCCAGGGATGCAGCGTCACCGTGGTGACATCGCCCAGCGCAGGGCAGCCCACCTCGATCGTCCACCACGGTCCGCCAGGCCCCTCCCTGGCGAAAAGCTCGGGGTTGTCGATCTTGGGCCAGCCCCGCAACACCAGCTGTTGAAGGAGCTCCTGGAGGGTGGTGCGCATCGGCCCTTCCTTCGCAGCGGTGTTTCTGTCATGGCACCGGCGCTGTGTTGCCGGCAAGAGGCCATCACCAGCCCATCGGTGCATCCTGGGGGCAGATTTCACCCAGTCCGTTGCTGTTCAACGTTGCCAGGCGGCTGCTGGGCAAACCATTGCCCCGCAGCCAGTCGGATTCCGAGAAGCTGCCGAGTTTTGAGGCGCTGCCGATCCTCAGCTCCGATGCGCTGTCTTCCGTGGCCTATGCCACGGAAGCGGCCCTTGGGGTGTTGATCCTGGCGGGTAGCCAGGCACTGGAGCTCTCCCTGCCGATCACCGGCGCCATCGTGCTGCTGATCGGCATCGTGGTGCTCTCCTACCGGCAAACGATCGAGGCCTATCCCCAGGGCGGCGGCTCCTATGTGGTGGCGCGGGAGAACCTCGGCACCTGGCCCAGCCTGATCGCCGCGGCTTCGCTGCTGGTGGATTACACCCTCACCGCAGCGGTGAGCCTGATGGCTGGCACCCAGGCCCTCTCCTCTCTGCTGCCGGCCCTGCTTCCCTACGAAACACCGATCGCCCTGGTGCTGCTGGTGCTGGTGGGCTGGGCCAACCTGCGCGGTGTGAAGGAGGCGGGGCGAGCCTTCGCCATTCCCACCTATGCCTTTGTGGTGATGGTGGTGCTGCTGGCCCTGTTTGGCCTGCAGAACCTGGTGTTCGCGCATGGCTTCAGCCCCGACGCCCCACCGGTGGTGCGGGCGATGGAGCCGCTGGGGTTGTTTCTGATCCTGCGGGCCTTCAGTTCCGGTTGTTCGGCGATGACCGGCATCGAGGCGATCGCCAATGGCGTGAAGGTGTTCCGCGAACCGGCCGCCAAGCGCGCCCAGCGCACGATGCTCGTGATGGGAGCGATGCTCGCCCTGATGTTCCTGGCTGTGAGCGGCTTGGGCTGGCTCTATGGCGTGGCCCCGAACCCTGATCGCACCGTGTTGGCGCAGATCGGGATTCGGGTGTTTGGGGAGGGAAGCCCCCTGTTCTGGGCCCTGCAGATCACCACCCTGCTGATCCTGGCCTTGGCGGCCAACACCGCTTTCGCCGGCTTTCCGCGCCTGGCGGCGATGCTGGCGCAGGATCGCTTCCTGCCCCGCCAGATGGCCTGGATCGGCGATCGACTGGTGTTCCAGAACGGCATCGTGGCGTTGCTGGTGGCCGCCGGTTTGGTGATCGTGCTGTGCGAGGGCGACACCACCGTGGCGGTGAATCTCTATGCCCTCGGTGTGTTCAGCGCCTTCACCCTGTCGCAGGCGGGGATGGTGGTGCGCTGGTGGCGGCTGCGCGGCCAGGGCTGGCAGGGACGCCTGTTGATGAATGCGCTTGGATCGCTCACCACCTTTGTGGTGCTGGTGGTGATCGTCGTGAGCAAATTTGATGAAGGGGCGTGGACGGTGGTGATCGCCATCCCCCTGTTGGTGTGGATGTTGGCCCGCATCCGCCACCGCTACGACAGCGTTTACCGGGCGATCACGCTCAATCCCGGCGACGATCGAAGCCTGCGCCTGCCTGTGCGCCGTGATCCGGTGGGCAACACCAGCCTGGTGTGGGTGCCCTCCCTGAGTCGCCCGAGCCTGGATGCGCTCCGCTATGCCGCCACCGTGTCGGATCGGGTGGTGGCGGTGTGGGTGTTGGCGGAAGACGACGATCCCTCGCTGATCCGCCGGCAGTGGCAGCTATGCGTGGGGGATCCCGAGCCCCAGGGCCTGGAGCTGGTGCTGCTGGACAGCCCCTTTGCCTCGCTGGTGGATCCTTTCGCAGAGTTTGTGGCCCAGGAAGAGCAGCGCCACCCCGGCTGCACCTTCACGATCGTGATGCCGATGGCCATTCCCCGCTACCGATTCGATGGCCTGCTGCTCAATCAGCGGGGCGTGAACATGCGCCGCTCGCTCGATGCGCGCCGCAATCGCGTGTTCACCCTGGTGCGTTACTACCTGCCGGCCTGACCCATCTGGCCGTTCAGGCGACTACCTTTCCGCCACCTTGAACCGCCCCACACGTGTCCTGGCTTGGAACGGTCTGGCTGGTGCCCCTCTATCCCTTGCTGGGGGCGCTGTTCAGCCTGCTGTGGTCGCCCGGGTTGATCTCCCGCACGGGGCCGCGCCCCTCGGGATACGTGAACCTGCTGATGGTGTCGATCGCCTTCGGCCACAGCCTGATGGCCCTGCTCAGCCTGAGCAGCAATTCCGAGGCCGGTCAGGCGGCGATCTACGCCCCGCCGAGTTTTCAGTGGACCTGGCTGCAAACCTCAGGCCTGAGCATCGGTTTTGACGGCCTGGTGACCGAACCCGGCCTGATCGCCATGACGGTGATCACCGGCCTGCACGTGCTGGTGCAGATCTTCTCGATCGGCTATCTCGAGATGGATTGGGGCTGGCCGCGTTTCTTCGGTGCCCTGAGCTTTTTTGAGGCCGGCCTGTGCGGCCTGGTGCTCACCGATTCGGTGTTCTTCAGCTACGTGCTGCTGGAGCTGCTCACGGTGGGCACCTACGTGATCGTGGGCACCTGGTACAACCAGTCGCTGGTGGTGAAGGGGGCCCGCGATGCCTTTCTCACCAAGCGCATCGGCGACCTGATCCTGCTGGCGGGTGTGATCGCGCTGTTGCCGATCACCGGCACCTGGAACTTCCACGGCCTGCAGGCCTGGGCCGCGGATCTCACCAACAACGCCCAGCCCCTGCCCCCCGGCTTCCAGCTGATCCTGCTGGCCCTGGTGGCTGGCCCGATGGGCAAGTGCGCCCAGATTCCGCTGCACCTCTGGCTCGATGAGGCGATGGAGAGCCCATTGCCCTCCACGGTGCTGCGTAACTCCGTGGTGGTGATCGGCGGTGCCTGGGTTCTGCTGCGCCTGGAGCCGCTGATCGCCCTCAGCCCGCTGGTGCAGGGGGTGCTCGTGGTGGTGGGCGGCACCACGGCGCTGGTGGCCTCCCTGATCGCTCTCGGCCAGATCGATGTGAAGCGCGCCCTCAGCTTCCTGGTGAGCAGCTGGCTGGGGCTGCTGTTTGTGGCGGTGGGCCTGGGCGGCATCGGCGTGGCCGATCACCTGCTGCTGGTGTACCCCCTGCCGATGGCCTTGATGTTGATGGCGATCGGCACGATCGTGATCAGCAACGTCACCCAAGACCTCACCCAGCTGGGCGGCCTGTGGAGCCGCCGGCCGCTGATGGGGATCGCCTTCCTGGCTGGCGCCGCCGGCTTGATGGGGCTGCCGCCCTTTGGCGGTTTCGCCGCCCTGCGGGAACTGCTGGAGCTGGCGGCCAACAGCCAGCTGCCGCTGGTGCTGGGTGGCCTGGTGTTGATCACCAATGGTCTGCTCAGCGCGGCGCTGATGCGGGTGTTCGGGTTGATCTGGGGTGGCCGTCCCACGCCGTTCACCGTGCGCTCCCCCGAGGTGCTGTGGCTGATGGTGCTGCCCGTGATGTTGCTGTTGGGCCTGGTGCTGCACATCCCCCAGCTGTTGGTGCACCTGGGCGTCTACACGCTCTCTCCCGTGCCGGGTTGGGGGCCGATGGGCTGGCCGCTGCTGCTCTCCACCCTGGTGGGTGCGGGCACCTCAGCCTGGTTTTATCTGCGCCCCCATCCCCTGGCCGAGCTGCCCTCCGGCCTGGGCGGCCTGCAGCACTGGCTGGCGGAAGACATGCACACCGAGGCCTTCTATCACCGCACCGTGGTGGCGCTGGTGGTGGGCCTGGCGCGGTTGAGCGCCTGGAGCGATCGCCAGCTGGTGGATGGCTTCTCGAGCGGCACCGGTGGCGTGGCGATGGAGGGAGCCCGCCGCCTCAGTTACACCACCAGCGGTCGCTCCCAGACCTATGCCCTCTCGCTCGTGCTTGGCGTGCTGCTGATGGCCGCCTGGCTCCTGTCCCGCTGACGTGAACGCCATGGACCTGTTGCTTCTGCTGTTGATCCCCCTGCTGGCGGGCCTTGTGTTGCCGCTCCTGCCCGACGGTTCTCCCTGGGTGCGCCGTGGTGCCCTGGCGGCTGCCCTGCTGCAGCTGCTGGATGGGCTGTGGCTCTGGCAACACCCGCCGGCTGCGATCTCGGCTGGCTGGTTGCCGCAGCTGGGTCTGCGGCTTGAGCTGGGCCTCGATGGGCTCACCCTGCCGCTGGTGCTGCTGGCGGCCCTGCTCACCGCCATGGCCGTGATGGCGAGCCCCGTGGATCAGAGCCGCCCGCGCCTGTTTTTTGCCCTGATGCTGGCCACCAACGTGGGCCTGATCGGTGCCTTCCTGGCCCGCAATGCCCTGCTGTTCCTGCTGGCCTACGAGCTGATCCTGATCCCCACCACCTTGTTGGTGGCCACCTGGGGCGGTGAGCGCCGAGCTGGCGCCGCGATCCGTTTTCTCACGTACGGCGCCGTGTCTGGAGTGGCGCTCCTGGCGGCAGTGCTGGCCCTGGGCTGGTTGCAACCGGGCGGCTTGAACTTCAGCTACACCGCCTTGGCGGATCACAGCCTCAGCGCTGTGCAGCAGCGCTGGATCCTGGCGCTGGTGCTGCTGGCCTTCGGCCTCAAGCTGCCGGTGGTGCCCTTGCATGGCTGGCAGCCGCTCACCTACAGCCAGGCCCCCACGCCGGTGGCGATGTTGATGAGCGGTGTGGTGTCGAAGCTGGGCGCCTACGGCCTGCTGCGCTTCGGCCTGGAGTTTCTGCCGGATGCCTGGGCTGCCTGGTCGCCCTGGCTGGCAGCGGTGGGAGCGATCAGCGCCATCTACGGCGCCCTCAATGCGATTGCTCAGCTGGAGATGCGCCGCTTGGTGGCCTACAGCTCGCTGGGCCACATGGGCATGCTGTTGCTCGCGTTGGCAGCGGCCACCCCGCTGAGCCTGCAGGGCGTGATCGCCCAGATGCTGGCCCACGGGCTGATCATTGCGCTGCTGTTCTGCCTGGTGGGTCTGATCGAGCTGCGCACCGGCACCAGCGCCATCCCGGAGCTCTCGGGTTTGCTCAATCCCCAGCGGGGTTTGCCGTTCACCCTGGGCCTGATGCTGTTGGCGCTACTGGCCGCGGCTGGTGTGCCCGGCCTGGCGGGCTTCGTGGCTGAGCTGCTGGTGTTTGAGGGCAGCTGGGTGGCCTTCCCCTGGCCCACGCTGGTGTGCCTGCTGGCCTCCGGCCTCACGGCCGTGTATGCGATTCGCCTGTTCAACCGTGTGGGCTTTGGCCGCCTCGATAACGACCGCGCCGATTGGGTGAGCACCAGCTGGGGTGAGCGCGCTCCGGCTCTGGTGCTCACGGCCCTGGTGCTGGTGGCCGGCCTCTGGCCCTCCATGCTCACCGGCTTCAGCGAAACGGCCACCGCCCCGCTGGCCCTGCGCTCCAGTGACGCCGTCACCGTGATCGCGATGGCACCAGCCAACCTCAACAGCCCCAACCTCAACCCTGCCCAGCTCCCTGCATGAGTGCCACCGTTGCCTCGGAGCGCATCAAGGCTCCGTTGATTCCCCCCTCCACCCACCGCTACGCCGATGTGATCCATCGGCTCGAAGCAGGCGGCTCGATGCTGCCCGATACGCCGGAGAACCTCAAACAGATCATCGGCATCTACAAGGCCTATGCCGTGCCGATGGACTTCTATTGGCGCGATTTGCTCTACATCGCTGAGCGGGTGTTTCTCAATCCGCTGCCGGCCTTCAAATACTTCATTTCCCAGGAGTATCTGGATCGCCCCAACAGCTATGCGGGTGATCAATCACAGCTGCGCATCTGGCGCGGCGGTGAGAAGGCGCATCCGGAACTGCTGGAGTTCATGGAGCGCGGCGAAACCGGCCGCATGCCCAAGCTGCTGCATCACCTCTGGCACGACCGGGTGAACATGGAGTTCGCCGAGGCCTGTATGCAGGCGATGCTCTGGCACCAGGGCATGGGCGGCCGCTTCAACGACTACCTCGAAAGCGACGCCTACAAGGCCAACGCCGATCGGGCGATCAAGGCCTACTTCAAGGGCAATCCCCTGATGCTGGGCCTGTATGCGCTGTTCCCGGACATGTTCCTGGAGCAGGTGCGCCAGCTCAGCTACACCGCCAATCTCGGCCTGTTCTGGGAGGTGATGGCGCCGGTGTTCTTCGAGATGAGTGACATCTACGACGAGGGCGGCTTCAAGGGCGTGCCCGATGCGATGGACTTCATCGTGAACGGCATCTTTGCGGTGGCTGGTCGCCCGATTTACCACCACCTCTATATCGGCGACGAGTGCTACGAGATCATCCCCAAGAGTGAGGGATTCACCTGGCTCTATGAGGCGGCCCTGCCCTATGTGGAGGCGGTGTTCTACCGCACCGCACCGTTCCGGGGCACCAAGAGCTACAACGCTCAGGCCGGCCAGGTGCCGGCGGATCAGGCGGATTTCCACTACGGCATCCTCTACGCCGATGTGTTCCCCGTGGGTTCAGCCGGCATTCCTCCCACCCTGCTGATGCAGGACATGGTGCATTTCCTGCCTCCTTATCTCAAGGAGATCTACCGGGAGCACAAGCGCGGTGAGGAGGATGAGCTGGTGCAGTTGGGGATCACCTTCCAGCGCTCGATGTACAACGTGACTTCAGCGGTGATTCAGGCGCTGCGCTGCGCTCTGCTCTATCCGCTGGATGACACCAACCCCGAGCATCTGATGGCGAACCGCCGCTTCTTCGAGGCGCAGATGGATCGCTTCCTGCGGCCGGAGGCCCGCCTACCCGATATCCAATCCCAGAACTACCGCTGATGGCATCGATTCTCGAAACCGCCGCCTCCGTGGGGGTGTTCAACACCCTGCTGGCCGCTGTGGATGCCGCCGGGCTGAGAGAAGCCCTTGAGGGCCCTGGCCCCTTCACCGTGTTTGCCCCGGTGGACGACGCCTTTGCCGCGCTGCCACCGGGCACGGTGCAAACCCTGGTGGATAACCCGCCGCAGTTAGCGCGGATCCTCACATATCACGTGCTCTCCGGTGCTTACAGCCGTGAGCAGTTGGTGGCCGAAGACAGCTGGAGCAGCCTGGAAGGTGCACCGATTCCGATCCGCTGCAAAGACCCCTTCGAGGTGAAGAACGCCACCGTTGTCACCGCAGATGTGGTGTGCGACAACGGCGTGGTGCATGTGATCGATCGGGTGATCCTGCCGGGTTGAGCTCAGGCAGCGCGCTGATTCTTGCTCTCGATGTAGCGATCCCAGCTGCTGCGCCCGCGGCTGGGCTGGCGCTCCACCTGATTGTGCAAACGCCGCACCCGCAGGATCCGCTCGCGCTCGAGCTTGCGGTAGTGCTCGATCGTGCGTTGGCGGCCCCTGGCCTCATCAAACAGGATCGCGCTGGCCAGCGCCACCGAGGTGCCGATGATGCCGGCGGCCAGCAGCAGGGCAAAGGTGTCAGGCATGGCCAGATCGCAGGCGTCCGTGAGGCTTTTGTATCGGATGGCGTGGCGGCGTCAAGCCTTTGTTTCAGGGGCTGAGGGCCTCCAGGCCGGAGCGGATGGCGGCGTAGCACTGCTCCAATTGCGCCGCGCTGATCGAGAGGGGCGGCAGCAGATACACCACGTTGCCCAGGGGGCGCAGATACACCCCCTGATCGAGGCAATGGCGCTGCAGTTGTTTGCCGATCGGATTGAGGTAACCCGTGCTGCCGGCATCGAGTTCGAAGGCGGCCACGGTGCCCTGGCAGCGGATCCGCTTCACCAGCGGATGGGGCGCCAGCTCTTCCAGCAGCGGAATGTGGCGTGCATCGAACTGCTGGTAGCGCTCGGGGTTGTGCTGCAGCAGATCGAGGCTGGCCAGGGCAGCGGCGCAGCCGAGTGGATTGGCCGTGAAGCTGTGGCCGTGGAAGAAGGTTTGCGCGGGGGTTTCACTGATGAAGCCGCGGTAGAGCCGCTCGCTGGCCATGGTCACCCCCATGGGTAGGAAGCCGCCGGTGAGCCCTTTGGAGAGGGCCATCAGGTCGGGCTTGAGGCCGGCGCGCTGGCAGGCAAACAGGGAGCCGGTGCGTCCGAAGCCGGTCATCACCTCATCGGCGATCAGCAAGGCGCCATGGGTCTGCACCCGCTCCTGCACCGCCCTCAGAAAGCTGGGCCGCACCATGTGCATGCCGGCTGCTCCCTGAAGCAGGGGCTCCAGGATCACGGCCGCCGTGGGCACGGCGAGAGCTTGCTCCAGCTGCTGCAGCGCTTGCGCTTCTCGCGCCTCCACCGTGGCATCCCCCCAGTGGGTGTGCGGCCAGCTGATGCGGGCTACATCAAAGAGCAGCTCCTCGTAGGGGGCGGTGAAGATCGAGCGATCGCCCACCGCCATCGCGCCGAAGGTGTCGCCGTGATAAGCCCCCTCAAAAGCAATGAGTTGGCGGCGATCACTGCCCTGGTTGCGCCACCACTGCCAGGCGATCTTGAGGGCCACCTCCACGGCGGTGGAGCCGTTGTCGGAGAAAAACAGCCGCTCGAGCCCGGTGAGGGCGGCCAGGCGGGTGGCGAGCTGTTCCGCCGGCTGGTGGCTGAAGTTGGCAAAGATCACCTGCTCCAGCTGCAGGGCCTGACGGCCGATCGCGGCAGCGATCGAAGGCTCGGCGTGGCCGTGCAGGGTGACCCACCAGCTGCTGATCGCATCGATGAGCTGGCGCCCATCCTGCAGCTCGAGCACGCAACCGCGGGCGCGCGCCACCTGCAGGGGAACCGGGCTGGTGGCCACCTGGGTGGTGGGATGCCAGAGGTGGGGGTGCCAGCTCATGGGGTGATGCCTCAGGCCTCCAGGTAGTCGATCACGCGATCGGAGAGGCGGCGGATCGCGGCATTGGCGCGCCGTTCCATGCCGCGGGCCTGGTCGCGGCTGAGCCCCATCTGCCGGGCCGCGGCGCTGAGGTTCATCGGGGTGGGCTGATCGATGCCATAGCGCAGCCGCAGCAATTCAGCTTCCTGCTCCGGCAGCTCATCCAGCAGGGCCACGAGATCGCTCTGCAGATGAGCGGCCGTGAGCTGATCGCTGGGCAGCTGACCGTCGCAACGGAGAGTGTCGAGCAGGCGCAGGTCGTCGTCTTGGCCATGGCTGCTGTCGAGGCTCAGGGGTTCCTGGGCGCGGAACAGGGCTTCACGGATATCGAGCACTTTGAGCTCGGTGGCCTCTGCCAGCTCCTTGAGGTTGGGTTCACGCCCCAGCATCTGGCGCAGCTCCTGCTGGCAGCGACGCAACCGCTGCAGGCGATCCTGCATGTGGGCCGGCAGGCGGATGCTGCGGCTCTGCTGCTGCAGGGCACGGCCCATGCCCTCCCGGATCCACCAGGTGGCGTAGGTGGAGAACTTGTAGCCGCGGGTGGGATCGAACCGCTGCACCGCCCGGATCAGGCCGAGGGTGCCCTCCTGGATCAGATCCTCCAGATCCAGGCGCCGGTGGCTGATGCGGCGGGCCATGCTCACCACCAGCCGCAGGTTGGCGGTCACCATGCGCTCACTGGCGCGTTCCGCCAGTTTCAGTTCGCGCTGCAGCTGACGGGGCGTGAGCTGCACGTTGTTGGCCCAGGTCTCCAGGCTGGGGGCCTGGCCGCCGGAGCGGAGTTTCAGTTCTTCAGCCGCTTCGAGCAGGCGCCGGCCGTTTTGCACGGCGCGACCCAGGCTGATTTCCTCGTCAGCTGTGAGGAGCGGAATACGGCCGATGGCACGCAGGTGCCGGCTGATTGCGTCGCAGTCTCCTTTGCGGAGCTTCTGTGGCGCAGGCATCGAGAGAGATGTCTGTGGGGTGGCGAAACGTTAATGACCTCCCATCCGGGCTGGGTGGGTTTTGGCGTGGATGCAGCAACGGCAATCGCCTTGATCAGCGCAGCTGATCAATCCGCCAGACACCGCATCGTGATTGCGATCTGACCCAGAGCATGGTGTGCATTTCGCGGCAGGCTTGTGTACTTAACGCATTCCTAATCCGATCGGTGTTTTTGTTGATGAAATCACCGGATTAAGCCACTCAGGAGGCTTGAGCGGGCTGCTGATCGCTGCGTGCGCGCCGCACCAGCCAGTAGGCCGCTGCCAAGCCCACCACGATCACCCCGAAGCCGGCCATCAGGGCTGGTTTGTTTTCGGTGCCGGGCGGCAGCACGATCACCTTTCGCGCCACGGCCGTGAGAGCGGTGAGCAGCACCAGCTCGATCTGCACCACCTGATCGCGCAGGTAGGCGGTTACGTTCTGGAGCACCTCCAGGGCGATGAAGATCAGCAGCAGCCGATCGAGCAGCTTGATCAGGTTGCCGTCAAACCAGTTGGTCTGCCGCTCCATCAGTCCCACGCTGGTTTCCACCAGCAGCTCCAGTGCGGCGAAGCCCACCACCGCCGCCAGCAGGATTGCCAGCATTTGGCTAGCTGGCGCTCATAGCTATGGATGGCGTTGAGGAACTGCTTGTCGTCGAAGAGCTTCATCGGCAGGCGAGGGCAGAATGTTGCATGAAAAAAGGGGCATCCATGGAATGGATGCCCCGGGGTTGGGTTGGCCTGGGATCAGGCCAGAGCGGCCACAGCCTGTTGCAGAGCCTCGCGGCGGCCAACGCTGATGCGATCGGCCGGCAGCTTTTGGTAGAGGCCGAGCTTCTCGAGCCGGCGCTGGGTGGTGCCGCTGGCCCCCACCACAAACACCTCGCGGCCTTTCTCAATCGCCTCTTCCACAGCGTTCTCCACCGCGAGGGCGGCGGTCACGCCCAGGTGCGACACCTCGGTGAGATCGAACACCACGGCTTTGCACTCGCCGATGGCGTTGTGCTCGCGGCCGATCGCCTTCGCCACACCGAAGATCATGGCGCCGTTCAGTTGGAACAGCAGCACCTGGCCGCGGCCCTGATCGAGCAACTGACGCTCCTCATCGCTGATATCGAGGTCACCATCGCCGGTGCTCACCGATTTCACGCTCTTGCTCTGCAGAGCGCTCATCTTGTCGATGGTGAGGATGTTGGCGATGAACACGCCGATGCCCACGGCGGCAATCAGATCCACCAGCACGGTGAGGGCAATCACCAGGTACATGATCAGCGCGCCGCTGATCGAGATCCGGTGAGCGCGCTTGATGAAGCCCCAGTCGACGATGTCGACACCCACTTTCAGGGCGATGCCGGCGAGCACGGCCTGAGGAATCTGGGCGGCCACGCCGGTGAAAGCCAGGATCACCACCATCAGGATCACGGCGCGGCTGATGCCTGAGAGAGCGCTCCGCCCGCCAGCCTGGATGTTCACCACGGTGCCCATGGTGGCGCCGGCACCGGCGATGCCACCGAACAGGCCGGAAGCGATGTTGCCCAGGCCTTGGCCGATTAGTTCCTTGTTGGAGTCGTGCTCGGTGCGGGTGATGCTGTCGGCAACCACGGCGGTGAGCAGCGCATCGATGCAGCCGAGCATCCCCAGCACGGCTGCATCAATCAGCATGCGGCTGAGGTGCGGCAGATCGAAATAAGGCGTGCGCAGCTGCGGGAAGCCCGAGGCAATTTCGCCGATGCGGCGGATTTCTTCCCCGCCGCCGCTCAGCAGCGTGAGCGACAGAATCGTGCCGATCACCAGCGCAATCAGCTGGGGCGGTGCAATCTTCTTCACCCGGCTGGGGGTGAGCCAGAGGATCGCCAGGGTGACCACAGCCAGCACCACCTCGGATGGCCGGGCGCTGCTGATCAGTTGAGGCAGGGCCTTGAGGGTGCCCATCACCCCACCTTTGGGGATGGCCTGGCCGAGGAAGGGGCCGAGCTGAAGAATGATCAGGATGAAGCCAATCCCGCTCATGAAGCCCGAGATCACCGTGTACGGCATCTGGGTGACGTAGCGGCCCAGCTTCAAGAAGCCGAAGGCGATCTGGAACACGCCGGCCAGCATCACCACGGTGAAGGCCATGGCCAGGCCGTTTTCGGGATCGCTGGCGGTGAGGCTGGCGATCACGGCCGTCATCACCACCGTCATCGGACCGGTGGGCTCGGAAATCAGCGTGGGGGTGCCGCCGAACAGGGCAGCGAACAGACCCACCAGCACAGCGCCCCAGAGGCCGGCGGCAGCGCCGGCACCGGAGGCCACACCGAAGGCGAGGGCCATGGGCAGGGCGATCACGGCGGCGGTCACGCCGCCGAACAGATCACCTTTGATGTTGTTGGTGCTGATGTGATTCAGCAGCCGCAGCGGTGAACGCCCGGGTGGGGCCGAGGCGGTGGTCATCGCAACAGAACAGGGTTGGCGCGGAACCTTAGGGGGTGGGCGCGGAATGTGGGTGGGGTTCTGCCGCCCCTTCCAGCAAAGCGGTTTGCTTGCTGAGCCACCCAGAACTCCTTGAAGGGTCTCTATAACCAGCTGCCCGTTTCTGGCCGTTCATGCTTCCCCCTCTGGCGCTGATCGCGGAGATCAGCCCCCATCAGCTGGAAGTGGCGGAGACCCTC
>Ga0194123_10001015_pt1 | contig 45666 bp, 44 predicted proteins | sample TA2MahsurfametaG_5_FD_155479 | JGI IMG/M metagenome (GOLD analysis project Ga0194123, IMG submission 155479) | Freshwater microbial communities from Lake Tanganyika, Tanzania - TA2015023 Mahale A surface | ecosystem: Environmental > Aquatic > Freshwater > Lake | place: Tanzania: Lake Tanganyika... | reverse complement strand
GCACCGTGGCGGGCCCGATCGCGGTGGTGCGCACGGTGAGCGCGCCGTCGCCGTTGATTGATCCGCCCGTGACCCGATCCCCGGGCCCGCGCGCGACCGGCAGACTTTCGCCCGTCAACATGGACTCGTCAACATGCGAGCGTCCGGCCTCGACCTGGCCGTCAACCGCAATGCGCTCGCCCGGCCGCACGATCACGCGATCGCCCACCCGAACCTGGCCAAGCGGAAGTTCGATTTCGCGACCGTCCACCTCGACCCGCGCCTGATCAGGCCGTAAAGCGGTCAGCGCGCGAATCGCCGCGGCCGTGCTGCGGCGCGCACGAAGTTCAAGCCATTTGCCGAGCAGCACCAGCGCAATGACGACGCTGGAGGCTTCGAAATAAAGATGCGGATGCTCGTGACCGCGGTGTGCCCACAGCGTCCAGGCGCTCAAGCCCCACGCGGCCGAGGTGCCGATTGCCACCAGCAGATCCATGTTGCCTTCAAAAGCGCGCGCCGCGCGCCAGCCCGCGCGGTAAAAACGTGCCCCGAGCATGAACTGCACTGGCGTGGCTAGTGCAAGTTGCCAGATTCCGGGCAGCATGGCATCGAACCCAAAGGGTGCAGCCAGCATGGGCAACGCAAGCGGCGCGGCCAGCGCGAGCGCAATGATGACCGCGATCAGATCGCGATCGATCGGGGGCGACCCGGTGGTGGGCGGCGCGTTTGTGTCGTCCCGAATGCGCGCGCCGTAGCCTGCCTTTTCGATTGCCGCCAACAGGGCACTTGGTCGTACTGCATCGACCTGGTAGTCGATCTGTGCGGTTTCGGTGGCCAGGTTCACGCTTGCCGATTGCACACCCGCGATTTTGTTGAGCGTGCGTTCCACACGACCCACGCAGGCCGCGCAGGTCATTCCACTGACATCAATCCGGGTACGCGTGATGGCAGGTGGTGCGGCGGCGGTGTCCGAAGTCATATGGGACAATGAAGCCCTGCGGTTGTGTGAACGTTGCGTGAAGTAAAGGCCAGGGAGACCATGACGATGTACAGCTTTGATGTCAGTGGCATGAGCTGCAGCCATTGTGCCGCAGCGGTCACGCGTTCGATACAAAGCCTTGATCATGCGGCCCAGGTCAAGGTTGATCTGGCGCAGAATCAGGTCGAGGTTGAAACCCGGCTTGAGCGTGCAAAAGTTGCTGAGGCCATCACCGAAGCAGGCTACCCGGTGACGGCCTCGCGCGGTTAAAGCGCGGTTAAAGCAGCCGCCGCGACCAGCGCTTACTGAATCGTGATGCGCCGTGCTGCGGGCGGTTGTTTTTTGGGCAGCGTGAGCGTCAGCACACCATTGTCGAAGCGGGCCTGCACCGCCTGCTCATCGAGCTCGGACGCCAGTGCAAAGCTGCGTGCCATCGCGCCATAGAAGCGCTCGCTTCGAAGCGCCCGCTCGCTGTCCTGGGCCCCGGCCTCGCGCTTGACCTCGGCGCTGATGGATACGCGGTTGCCATCCACCTGCACGCTGATGTCCTCTTTCTTGACGCCAGGCAAATCAGCCCGCACCTGATAGTGCTGCGCGCTCTCGAAAACGTCGACACGAATCTCGGCGACCTCGGACTGCGCGCGCGAGGGCTGCAGGAGGCCGCGAAAAATCTCTGGAAAAACTTCCGCAAACGGATCGTAGACAGACAGACGGGCCATGGTGGGTTCTCCCTTTCGGTGAAGTGTTGGCGGAGCGTTGCATGGTGTGCCGCTCCGATAACCCTTAAATGAAGGCGTCCCAGCAAAGCTTCAAGCCCGTTGTGAGCAATCCCCAGGTTGCGATGCGTCTGAACCACTCGGCATTGATCTTGCGCAACACAAAGTAGCCAAGCAGGAACCCAACCGGAATCACTGGCAGCAGCATCGCCGAGGTGCCTGCATTGCGCAGATCGATCAGGCCCAGCAGTGCGTAGGGAATCCACTTCGCGTAGTTGATGCAGGCGAAAAACCAGTTCATCGTGCCCACGAAGGTCCGCGGCTCAAGTCCGAGCGGCAGCATGAACTGCAGCATCGGTGGACTGCCCGCATGCGAGATGAAACTGGTAAAGCCCGACATGGCAGGCCAGAAGCGGGCCTTGATCGGTGAAATCGGCATGGGCCCATCGGGCTTGGGCGGCGGTTTACTCAGCATGAAGTTGAGCGCGAAGATGACCGCTTCAATACCGATCAGCGCCTGAATCCAGCGTGCATCCACCACCCGGAACAGGAGCGCGCCCAGCGCGATGCCGACGATGCCCGCAGGAATCGCAAGCTTCAGGATTCTGGCATCGTAGGTGCGGCGAAACGCGATCAGACCCAGGATGTCCATCGCGCACAGCAAGGGCAGCATGATCGCGAGCGCCTGCGGGACGGGGACCGACAGCGACAGAAGCGGCACCGCAAGCCCGCCCACCGCACCGCCGAAGCCCGCTTTGGAGATGCCGGTGAGCAGCACCGCGGGAACCGCGACCACGTAGAAAAACGGGTCGGTGATGAAGCTGAAGTCCATGTGTAGCGGTCCACGGCGCAGTGTCGTCGCGGGCCCCGCGCGACGTGCCGGGCGGCGTCAACCGATTCGCCGACCCGAAAAGGGAATGCGGCTGGGCGCTGCAGGCGCCCGCCGCCACATCGAAAGCGGCGATCAGCCTTGAGGAATGGGCGTTGACTGCCAGGACACCATTTTCCAGCCGCCCGCGCGGCGGGCCCAGACCTGCAGATAGCGGCTGTTGACGACCTTGTCGGCACCGCTCACGCGCACGTGGATCTCGAGGTCGCCGTCGACCAGAACGATGTCACCCAGCACCCGATGCGAGCGGCGCAGCGACTTGAGCGCGCTGTAATCGTAAAGGCCGTCGGTGAGCTTCTTCAGGTAGAGCGCTTTGTCCTCGGCCACCGCCGACGAGTGCACGTAGAGCAGATCTTCGCCCAGCAGGTTGGCGAGGCTTGCGAAGTCTTTGTTGACGAGCGCGTTACGGCGCTGCACTTCCAGGGTTTCGATGTCGGCGATGACGGTCTGGTCGCTCATCCTGAATTCCTTGCTCGGTTAAAAGGGGTGGAGCGCGCAATCATGCGCGCGTTTTCAGCTTGACCTCAGACACGCTCGATCAGAAGCGAAATGCCCTGGCCCACGCCAATGCACATCGTGGTGATCGCATAACGGCCGCCGGTGCGTTGCAGCTGGCGCGCCGCGGTAAGCACCAGGCGGGCGCCTGACATGCCAAGCGGATGACCGAGCGCGATCGCGCCGCCGTTCGGGTTCACATGCGCGGCGTCATCCGGCAGACCGAGTTCGCGAAGCACGGCAAGTCCCTGCGCAGCAAACGCTTCGTTCAATTCGATGACATCGATCTGACCGATCGACAGCCCGGTCTTGGCGAGCAGTTTCTTGGTGGAGGGCGCCGGACCGATACCCATGATTCGAGGCGCAACCCCCGCGGTGGCCATCGCGTGCACGCGCGCGATCGGTGTCAGGCCGTGGCGCGCGGCGGCCGCCTCGCTGGCAAGGAGGAGCGCGGCGGCGCCATCGTTGACGCCAGAGGCATTGCCCGCGGTGACGGTACCGTCGGGGCGCACCACCGGCTTGAGCTTGGCAAGCGCCTCGAGCGAGGTGTCGCGCGGATGTTCATCGCGGTCGACCACCACCGCATCGCCTTTTTTCGAGGGAATCGTCACCGGCACGATTTCGATGTCGAAGGTGCCGTTTTTCTGCGCGGCGAGCGCGCGCTGCTGACTGCGAAGCGCCATCGCATCCTGGTCGGCGCGCGCAATGTGAAAGTCGGCCGCCACGTTCTCGGCGGTTTCGGGCATCGCGTCAACGCCCACCAGCGCTTTGGTGCGCGGGTTGATGAAGCGCCAGCCGATGGTGGTGTCGTAGACGGCGTTCTCGCGGGCAAAGGCGCTTTGCGCTTTGGGCATCACGAAGGGCGCGCGCGACATGCTCTCGACGCCCCCGGCGATGCCGAGCTCAATGTCGCCACAGCGGATGGCCCGGGCGAGTGTGCCGACCGCGTCCATCCCGGAGCCGCACAGCCGGTTGATGGTGGCGGCCGCCACCGACTCGGGCAGGCCAGCGAGGATGGCGGACATCCGCGCGACATTGCGGTTGTCTTCGCCCGCCTGGTTGGCGCAGCCGAAGATCACCTCATCGATTGCCGCCGCGTCAAGCTTGGGGTTGCGTTCGATCAGCGCGCGGATCGGAATTGCGCCCAGGTCGTCGGGCCGGACCGAGGAAAGCGCGCCGCCATAACGGCCGATCGGCGTGCGAGCACCATCGCAAATGAACACATGGGTCATGGCTGGAGTCCTGTCAGTGAAGTCGGGAAATGAAGCAGTGGTGGCCAGGCGGGCGCGGTGCAGTCGCAGACGCTGTCAGCCGCGCGCAAGCGGCGCTCCGGTGACTGCGCAAAGATCTTCGAAGCTCATCGAGTTGATCCATTCTCGGGCAACCAGTCCTGATGGGGTGACATCGATCACCGCGATATCGGTATAGATGGTGCTTACGCAGCCGATGCCGGTGAGCGGATAGGTGCAGCGTTCGACGATCTTGCTCTCGCCGCTTTTGGTCTGGTGCTCCATCATCACGAACACGCGCTTGGCGCCGGCCGCCAGGTCCATTGCGCCGCCCACCGCGGGTATCGCATCCCCACCGGTATGCCAGTTGGCGAGATCGCCGCCCGCCGAAACCTGGAACGCGCCCAGCACACAGATATCGAGGTGGCCGCCGCGCATCATGGCGAAGGAATCGGCGTGATGAAAAAACGCGCCGCCGGTGCGCAGCGTGACCGGCTGCTTGCCAGCATTGATCAGATCCCAATCTTCGTCGCCCGCCGCCGGTGCCGGGCCCATACCCAGAATGCCGTTTTCGCTGTGCAGGAAAATTTCGCGATCAGCGGGCAGATGATTGGCCACCAGCGTCGGAAGTCCGATGCCGAGGTTCACATAAGCGCCTTCGGGAATGTCGCGCGCCACACGCGCGGCGATCTGGTCGCGGGTCAGTCGGGTCATGGTGCGCAGTCTCAGTCGGATTTGCCGGCGGGGGTGGCGGGCTTTTGCGGGCCACGGATCACGGTACTGCCCAAGGCGAGTACGCGGCTCACAAAAATGCCGGGTGTGACGATGGTCTCGGGGTCGAGCGCGCCGAGCGCCACCACTTCATCAACCTGGGCGACGGTGCAGCGCGCGGCACTTGCCATGATCGGCCCGAAGTTGCGGGCCGCTTTTCGGTAGACCAGATTGCCCCAGCGGTCACCGCGGAGCGCCTTGATGAGCGCAAGGTCCGCATGGATGGGTGTCTCAAACACATGGCCGCGGCCGTTGATGATGCGGGTTTCCTTGCCTTCGGCAAGCGCGGTGCCATAGCCGGTGGGCGTGAAAAAGCCGCCAATTCCGGCACCGGCCGCGCGGATTCGCTCGGCCAGATTGCCCTGCGGCACCAGTTCGAGCTCGATCTTGCCGGCGCGATACAGCCCGTCGAACACCCATGAGTCGGCCTGGCGCGGAAACGAACAGATGATCTTGCGAACCCGTCCGGCTTTGAGCAGCGCCGCCAGACCCGTCTCGCCATTGCCGGCATTGTTGTTGACGATGGTCAGGTCGCGCGCGCCCTGCTCGATCAGCGCATCGATCAGCTGCCAGGGCATGCCGGATCCGCCAAAGCCCGAAATCAGTACGGTGGAGCCATCGGCCACGCCGGCGAGCGCTTCGGCGGGGCTGGCAACGATCTTGTTGATCATCTTGAAAACGCCATCAGTCGGGTGAGGGGCCAGAGCGCGCGGCCAATGATGCCGGCCACACCAGTCGCCGGTACGGCCGCCCGGCGGGAGGGGCGATTACACGCGTCCGGCGCCGGCCGTGTCAAGCCGGCAAGGGCTGCGGTGCCGTCGCTATCGCCCACGCCTGTCCAGGTTTCCAACGAGGTTTGAGCCTGAGCGCGTCGCCACCGTCAGAGCCGGCTGATGACCGGTTTGAGCATCACCAGGAGTACGAGCCCGGGGAGCGCGGCCAGCACCGTCAGCAGGAAAAAGGTGGGCCAGCCCAGCGACTCGACCAGGAGCGCCGACAGCGGGCCGACGTAAATCCGGCCCACCGCCGACAGTGCCGACAACAGCGCATATTGCGCCGCCGAGAAGCGCCGGTCGGTGAGCGCCATCAGAAACGCGACGAAGGCTGCGGTTCCCAGCCCGCCGCACAGATTCTCGAGCGCCACCGCGCTGGCCATGATCCAGGTCTCGCGTGGCAGGACGGCCACCAGCCAGTAACCCAGGTTGGAGACTGCCTGCAGCACGCCAAACAGAATCAGCGTGGAGGCGAGCGGACGCTTGGCGAGCCAGGCGCCACCGGCCAGCGCACCAACGATGGTCGCGGCAAGTCCCAGGACCTTGTTGACTGCGCCGACCTCGGCCGCCGAAAAGCCCGCGCCACGGATCAGAAAGGTGGTTGACAGCGCGCCCGCGAAGGCGTCGCCCAGCTTGTAGAGCACGATGAGCGCAAGCAAAGCGAGTGCTCGCTCTCGCGAAAAGAACGCATCCCAGGGCTCAACGAAAGAGGGGAACCCGACTCGGCGGGCGGCGACGATTGCGCAGACCAGGGCCGCGACGACGATCACGGTGTCGATCATCAGCCGTCCGAGGCGACCGGTGGCCACCATCTCCCAGGGCAGCGCACGGAGCAGAAACCAGCAGGCAGCGCCAGCGGCGAGCATCGCGGCAAAGCCACGCAATTCGCGCGCAACGTCGGTTTTGGGCGCGTCCGGGCTGTCAAGCCGTGGCGCCCAGACGCTCACCGCGATCAGCAGTATGAACAGCACGCCCATCAGTCGGTAAGCGCCCGGCCAGCCGAGCACGGTGTCGGCCAGCACCATGGCAAGGCCGCCCGAGACCAGCATGGCGAGCCGGTAGCCCAGCACCGATACCGCGGCGCCCGCGCCGCGCTCGGACTCTTTCAGCAGATCGGTGCGGTAGGCATCGAAGACGATGTCCTGCGAGGCGGACAGGAATGCGATGGTGACCGCGCAGACCGCGAGCGCACAGGTGCCGGTTCGTGGGTCGAGTGAGGCCGCCACAAAGCAGGCAATCGCGAGCCCCGCCTGCGTGACGATCAGCCATCCGCGCCGCCGGCCCGCCACCGGTGGTTCAAAGCGGTCGGCAAGCGGCGCCCAGACAAATTTGAAGGTATAGGGAAGTCCGGCGAGCGCGAAAAAACCAATGGTGGTGAGATCCACGCCCTCGACGGTGAGCCAGGCCTGCAGTGTGCCGGTCGACAGCGCAAGCGGCAGACCGCTGGCAAACCCCAGGAGCAGCATGGCGGCAATACGTCGGCTGGCGAACACCTGCAGATAGGCGTTGCGCTCGGAGGGGCTGGCGGTGGGGGGCGATGCTTCAGTCACGGCGGGCTCGGCTGGGGCGCAGTGTAGCGTGCGCCGGGCGCCTCAGGTGCGCGAGCGCCGCTCTTGCTATCCTCGCTTTCCGTCTCCAGATTGCGGCCATGATCGTGACATTCCCGTTGTCGGCATTGATGGTGCCCGGCGCCGCCTGGCGGCGCGCGCTTGCCCTCGTCGCAGCCTCGCTTGCCCTCGCCGCGGGGCTCGCTGCCAGTTCCGCTGCGCTCGCCGACGGGCGCGCCACGGGGTCGTCAGCCGATTCTCGCGGCAGCGGCGCCACAGAGGAGGGCGTCAAGCCCGGCGAGCGAAGCCGGGCGCTTGCGCTTGCCTCGGCCGAGCAGGTTGAAAAGGAAGCGGCCAAGCAGTTTGAAGCGCTCAAGCGCGAGGCGGCTGACAAAAAGGCGCTCGCCCCGCCCGATCATCCGCAGACGCAGCGGCTGCGCCGCATTGCGCGCGACCTGATCACGTTCGCGCCGCGGTTCAATGAACGCGCCTCGGAATGGCGCTGGGAGGTGGTCCTGATCGGCTCGCGCCAGGTCAATGCCTTCTGCATGCCGGGCGGCAAGATCGCTTTCTTTACCGGCATTCTTGACGGGCTCAAGCTTGATGACGATGAAGTGGCGATGGTCATGGGCCACGAGATCGCGCATGCGCTGCTTGAGCACGGCCGCGAACGCGTTGGCAAGGCGCGCGCTGCGCAGGTGGTCACGATCGGTGCCTCGATTGCCTCGCAGCTGATGGGCTTTGGCGACCTCGGTGGTCATCTTGCCTCGGGCGCGGCCAAGCTCACGATGCTCAAGTACGGGCGCGACGATGAAACCGAGGCCGACCTGATCGGCATGGATCTGGCCGCCCGCGCGGGCTACGATCCGCGCGCCGCAGTGAGCCTCTGGCAGAAAATGGCCGCGGGGGCAGCGGCGGCGAGTGGTTCGCAGGGCGGCTCCCCGCAGGGCGGCGCGGCCCGACCGGCCTCGCAGCCGCCTGAATGGCTGTCCACGCATCCCTCGCATGAGCGCCGCATTGACGAAATCCGAGGCAAACTCGACAAGGTGCTGCCGCTGTTTGCGCGGGCGCGCGGATTTTCGCCTGAGACGCTGCCGCCCCGTGGGCAGGTGCCGCCGCGTGCCTCGTCCAGTGCGACGACCACCCGGTAAGGAGTCCTCGTGTTCAAGGTCATCACCCTAAATATGAACGGCATCCGCTCAGCGGCATCTAAGGGCGCATTCGACTGGCTGCAGGCCGAGCGTGCCGCGGTGGTCGGGGTCCAGGAGGTGAAAGCGCAGCATGATCAGGTCGAGGGCGTGCACGACCGTGTCGGCCGGATGGCGGGCCACTTCCACTACGCGCAGAAGAAGGGCTATTCGGGGGTGGGCCTGTACCTGCGCGAGGTGCCAAGCGACCTGGTGCGCGGGATTGGAGATGCCGAGTTCGATACCGAGGGCCGCTGGATCGAAGCGCGCTACGACCGGCCCGGGCGCAGGCTGAGCCTGATCAGCTGTTACGTGCCAAGCGGCTCAAGCTCGGAGGAGCGCCAGGCCGCCAAGTTCCGCTTTCTGGCGCTGCTTGGCCCAAAACTCGCCGAACTGAGCGCCGAGCGCGACTTCATTCTGATGGGTGACGTCAATATCGCGCATCAGGAGCGCGATCTGAAAAACTGGAAAAGCAATCAGAAAAACAGCGGCTTTCTGCCCGAAGAGCGGGCCTGGATGACGCAGCTTCTCTCGGGTTCGCGACTGGTCGATGTCTACCGCCATCTGCATCCTGATACCACCGATGCCTGCTACACCTGGTGGAGCAATCGCGGTGAGGCCTGGGCCAAGAACGTTGGCTGGCGGCTCGACTACCAGATCGCAACGCCCGCGCTCGCCGACAGCGCGCGCCTGGCCGCCATCTACAAGACGCAACGGTTTTCCGACCATGCGCCGCTTGCTCTCAGCTACGACTTCAAGCTCTGAGGCGTGCGCTCGCCGTATCATCGCGGACCGTTCCGCAATCCTGACGAGGGGGCCCTGTCTTGAGTAGCAGCGATCTGCGCACGCAGTTCATCCGGTTTTCGGTGCAGGCAGGCATCCTGCGTTTTGGCGAGTTCCGCACCAAAGCGGGCCGAATGTCGCCGTATTTCTTCAATGCCGGCCTGTTTAACGATGGCGCGTTGCTCGGCCAGGTCGCCGAGTTTTACGCGCAGACGCTGCTTGCCGCCGAGCGCGAGGGCCGCATCGCATTCGACATGCTGTTTGGGCCTGCCTACAAAGGCATCACGCTCGCGTCGGCCACTGCGGTCGCGCTCGCCCGGCTGGGGCGCAATGTGCCGTTCGCATTCAATCGCAAGGAAGCGAAGGACCATGGCGAGGGTGGCACGCTGATCGGCGCGCCGCTATCGGGCCGGGTGGTGATCATCGACGATGTGATCAGCGCCGGCACCTCGGTTCGCGAGTCGGTCGAACTGATCCAGGCGCACGGGGCGAGCCCGTCGGCCGTGATGATTGCGCTCGATCGCCAGGAGCGCGCCGGTGACGCCGACCATGTCGGCGAGCTGTCGGCCAGCCAGGAAGTGGCCCGGCTCTATGGCATGCCGGTGCTCGCCATTGCCAGCCTCGATGACCTGCTCGCCTATCTGTCGGCAGCCGATGCGTCGGATGCGCCGCATCGCGAGCGCGTCGCGGCGTACCGCACGCGCTATGGTGAGGCCTGACCGCGAACCGCTGACTGACTGGAGACGTGTGATGCCGCTATTGCCCCGCCTGGAAGACGACCAGCTTGCGCCCGAGGCGCGTGCGGTTTTCGATGAGATCCGCAAAGCCCGTGGCACCGACTATGTGAACGACATCTGGCGCGTGCTGGCCAACGACCCGGCGCTTCTGGCCCGCACCTGGTCGCAGACGCGGGCCACCATGGCGCCAGGGGCCCTGGACGGCCTCACCAAGGAGCTGGTGTATCTGGCCGCCTCGATCACCAATGACTGCGAGTATTGCATTCGCACCCATACCGCGGCGGCGCGCGCCAAAGGCATGACTGACGCTCAGTTTGCCGAACTGCTGGCGGTGGTGGGGCTTGCCAACCAGTTCAACCGGCTGGCTGCCGGGACTCGGGTTGAGGTGGACGCGCGTTACCGCGACTGATCAAGCCGCGCGCGCAGCGAATCGTTGACCTGCTGCGGGTTGGCCTTGCCGCGACTTGCCTTCATCACCTGACCCACCAGCGCGTTGAAGGCTTTTTCTTTGCCGGCACGGAACTCTTCCACCGACTTGGGATTGGCCGCGATCACCTCATCGACCAGCTTGTCGATGGCGCCGCTGTCGCTGATCTGGCGCAGCCCGCGCGCATCGATCAGCCGATCGGGCGCATCGTCTGCCGGTTGCGGCTCGGCCCACAGGAGCGCAAACAGTTCGCGGGCGATCTTGCCCGACACCGTGCCATCGTCGACACGGCGGATCAGGCTGGCCACCTGGCCCGGTGTCACCGGCGCGGCGCCAATGTCGAGCCCGTCCCGATTGAGCGCAGCAGCCACTTCGCCCATCACCCAGTTGGCAGCAGATTTGGCCTGCGCCGCGTTGGGCGGGTTGCCGAGCACGCTCAGTACCGATTCGAAATAGTCGGCAGCAGCCCGGCTGGCGGTGAGCGTGGTGGCATCGTAGGCCGATAGCGCGTAATCGCGCTCGTAGCGCTCGCGCCGGGCGCTGGGAAGTTCGGGCAGACCCGCGCGAACCGTGTCGATCCAGTGCGGCGCGATTTCCAGTGTGGGCAGGTCGGGATCGGGAAAATAGCGGTAGTCGTGCGCGTCTTCCTTGCTTCGCATCGAACGGGTTTCGTCGCGGTCGGGATCGTATAGCCGCGTTTCCTGCACCACCTTGCCGCCATCGTCGATCAGGTCGATCTGCCGCCGCACCTCGAAGTCGATTGCACGTTCGAGAAAGCGAAATGAATTGAGATTCTTGATTTCGCAACGCGTGCCGAGCTCGGTGCTGCCGTGGATGCGCACCGACACATTGGCATCGCACCGGAAAGACCCTTCCTGCATATTGCCGTCGCAGATGCCGAGCCAGACCACCAGCCCATGGAGCGCACGGGCGTAGGCGACCGCCTCGCGCGCGGAGCGAAGATCAGGCTCGGTGACGATTTCAAGGAGCGGCGTGCCGGCGCGATTCAAGTCAATGCCGGAATAGCCTTGAAAGTCTTCATGGAGCGATTTGCCCGCGTCTTCCTCAAGATGGGCGCGGGTGAGCCGCACGGCGCGCTCGCACGCAACGCCGTCCTGCTCCCAGGCGATGGTGAGATGGCCGCCCGCGACCACCGGTGTTTCGTATTGACTGATCTGATAGCCCTTGGGCAGATCGGGATAGAAGTAGTTCTTGCGCGCAAACACCGAGCGCGGTGCGATCTGTGCGCCCACGGCAAGCCCAAAGCGAATGGCGCATTCAACGGCGGCCCGATTGGCCACCGGCAGGACACCTGGCAGCGCGAGGTCGATGGCACAGGCCTGCGTGTTGGGCTCGGCACCGAAGGCCGTGGCGGCACCTGAAAACATTTTTGAGGTGGTGGCGAGCTGCACATGGGTTTCCAGCCCGATCACCACCTCCCAGGTGCGGCCGGCACGACGAACAAGGGCGGCTTGCGGTGCGTTCATTCGAAGGGATGCCTTATTGAACCTGTGCGCACGAACCGGTGCGCGGATCGAACATCACGGGCCAGGCATCGTCGGCAATGCCCGGCGAACAGCGGCGTTCGCAGCCGGCGTGACCCATCGTGACGCGGCGCGCGTCCTGCCAGATCATCAGCTTGCACGCGCTGCCATCGCGCGCCAGAAGCTCGACATGCGGACGTGACTGCACCTGCCGAAAGTCGGCGAGCTCGAAACGGCAGGCGCCGCGATTGCCCACCCACAGCTGCCACGACAACTCACGAACCGTGCCGTCGGCGACCGACAGCCGGGCCTGTTCGCGAAAATCGTTCACGTCGCGCTGCTCGCAGCGCGCATCAAGATGAATGGGCCGGTCAGCGATCGGTGCGGGCGCGGCGGCAGGCCTGATGCCCGCGCAGCCGGTGAGCGCCATCAGCGCGGCAAGCGCAAGCGGCGCGCGCGGAACCCACGCTGACGCAGACCTTGCCGCCACACTCATTACGACAGCCCGGGCCGGCGCAGATGCCAATCGGTGGCTTGCTGGAACTGGTGTCCAACGTTGAGCAGCCGCGCTTCATCGAAAGCCTGCCCGATCAACTGCAGACCCACCGGGCGACCGCGTGCGCCCAAGCCCACAGGCACCGACATGCCGGGCAGGCCTGCGAGCGAGGCAGGCAGCGTGTAGATGTCGGCGAGATAATTGGCCACCGGATCATGCGTCTGCGCGCCGATGTCCCAGGCCACCGTGGGGGCGACCGGCCCGGCGATCAGATCAACCTGTGAGAACGCCGCTCGGAAGTCGTCAGCAATCAGCCGGCGCAGCCGCTGCGCCTGAACGTAGTAGGCGTCGTAATAGCCGCGCGAGAGCACGTAGGTGCCGATCAGAATCCGGCGTTTGACCTCGGCACCAAAGCCCTCGGCGCGGCTGCGCCGATAGAGATCGGCCAGGTCGGCAGGGTTGTCGGCCCGGTGTCCGTAGCGCACCCCATCAAAGCGACTGAGATTGCTGGAGGCTTCGGCCGGCGCGATCACGTAATAAGCCGGAATCGCGAGCTCGGTCTGCGGCAGCGACACCTCCACCAGTGTCGCGCCCAGGGCACGCAGCACCTCAAGTGCCGCATCGATTGCCGCGCGCACATCGGCATGAAGCCCGGCACCGAAGAATTCTTTGGGCAGCCCGATCCGCAGTCCCTGAAGCGAGGCGCCAAGCGAGCGCGAAAAGTCTTCATCGGGCTGATTGGCACTGGTGGCGTCACGGGAATCGAACCCCGCCATCGCGGTAAGGAGCGTTGCGCAATCACTGGCGCTTCTTGCCATGGCGCCGCCCTGATCAAGGCTGGAAGCGTAGGCGATCATGCCCCAGCGCGACACCCGCCCATAGGTGGGTTTGATGCCGGTGATGCCGCACATCGCAGCGGGCTGCCGCACTGAGCCACCGGTGTCGGTGCCGGTGGCAAGCGGCGCGAGCCCGGCTGCGACCGCGGCGGCTGAGCCGCCCGACGAGCCGCCGGGAATTGCTGCGGGATCCCAGGGGTTGCGGGTCGCGCCGAAATACGAATTTTCGTTGGCGCCGCCCATGGCGAATTCATCGCAGTTGGTTTTTCCCAGGCAGACCGCGCCGGCGCGCGCGAGTCGTTCGACCACCGTGGCATCGAACGGGCTGACGTAGTCGGCGAGCATGTTGGACCCTGCGGTCGAGCGCCAGCCGCGGGTGACGAAAATGTCTTTGTGCGCCACCGGAACACCCAGCAGCGGGCCGCGCTCGCCACGTGCAAGCCGCTGGTCGGCGGCCCGGGCCTGGGCGAGCGTAAGTTCGGGCTGCACGTCGATGAATGCGTTCAGCCCGCTTGCCGCGATCCGGTCAAGAAAATGCTGGGCGAGTTCAAGCGCGCTTGTTTTGCCCTGGGCAAGCGCCGCCGACAGATCGGCGACCGAGGCCGCACCCAGATCGGATGGCCCGCTCACTCGATCACCTTCGGCACCAGGTAAAGACCCGCCTCGACCCGCGGCGCACCGGCCTGCAGGGCCTCGCGGGCATTGGATTCGGTCACCGCATCGTCGCGCAGCCGCAAGGCAAGCGCCTGCGGATGCGTGAGTGGCTCGACCCCCTGGGTGTCGACCGACTGAAGCCGGTCGATAAGCTCGAGCACCGCATTGAGGTCGGCCAGCAACGCGGCCTGTTCGGCCGGATTGAGGTCCAGACGTGCGAGGGTGGCCAGCCGCTGCACTTCTTCAGCATGGAGAGACATTCGACGAATGATAATACGGTATGATCTTGGCCCTGCCTGAACCGGGGTGTTCCTCCATCAGGCAGCCCGACCCGGCGGTTGCCGGACCCGTGCAGGCTGCCCGGGTCGGTCGCCTCGGTGCCCCTGGCCAGCTGGCCATTTTTACCCTTTGACCCTGGACGGACACCATGTTCGGGTTCCTACGCAAATACTTCTCCAGCGATTTGGCCATTGACCTTGGCACAGCCAATACGCTGATCTATGTTCGCGGCAAGGGCATTGTGCTCGACGAGCCGTCGGTGGTGGCCATCCGCCAGGAAGGCGGCCCCAACGGCAAGCGCACCATCGCCGCGGTCGGACTCGAGGCCAAGCAGATGCTGGGCAAGGTGCCCGGCAGCATCGAAGCGATTCGGCCGATGAAAGACGGCGTGATTGCCGACTTCACCGTCACCGAACAGATGCTGAAGCAGTTCATCCGGATGGTGCACGAATCGAGGCTGTTCTCGCCCAGTCCGCGCATCATCATCTGCGTGCCTTGCGGCTCCACGCAGGTTGAACGTCGCGCAATTCGCGAATCGGCGCTCGGTGCTGGCGCATCCCAGGTATTTCTGATCGAAGAGCCGATGGCGGCGGCGATCGGAGCCGGTCTGCCAGTCTCTGAGCCCTCGGGCTCGATGGTGGTTGACATCGGCGGCGGCACCACCGAGGTGGGCGTCATTTCCTTGGGTGGCATTGTCTACAAGGGATCGATCCGGGTTGGGGGCGACAAGTTCGATGAGGCCATCATCAACTACATCCGGCGCAACTACGGCATGCTGATTGGCGAGCCGACCGCCGAGCTCATCAAGAAAACCATCGGTTCAGCCTTCCCCGGCTCTGAAGTGCGCGAAATGGAAGTCAAGGGGCGCAACCTGTCCGAAGGCATTCCGCGCAGCTTCACCGTCTCCTCCAACGAAATCCTGGAAGCGCTCACCGATCCGCTCAACAACATCGTTTCATCGGTCAAGATTGCGCTTGAGCAGACGCCTCCAGAACTTGGTGCCGACATCACCGACCGCGGCATCATGCTGACCGGTGGCGGCGCGCTGCTTCGCGACATCGATCGGCTGCTGATCGAGGAAACCGGGCTGCCGGTTCTGGTCGCCGAGGATCCGCTCACCTGCGTGGTGCGGGGCTGCGGCATGGCGCTTGAGCGTATCGACAAGAACACCCTGATCTTCACCAGCGAATAGCGCGTGTGGCGGCCGCCCGCCGCGACCGCTGCCCTTTATTGCAGAGCCGATGGACCGAGCACCGCCGCCATTCTTCCGGCAGGGCCTGTCGGCCGACGTCAGGCTGTTCCTGTTTTCGCTGATCGCAATCGCGCTGCTGGTGGTTGATGCACGCTACCGTGCGCTCGAGGTGATTCGCTCAACCGTGGGCACGGTGCTCTACCCGGTTCAGCGGGCGTTGCTCGCACCGCGCGATGCGGTCACGGCGATCACCGATTACACCCACGGCGTCAGCCGGTTACGCGGCGACAACGACAGACTGATCCGGCTTGAGGCCGCCAACGCGCGCTCGCTGCAACAGGGCGAGCATCTGGCCGCCGAAAATGCGCAACTTCGAAAACTGCTGGGCATGCGCGAGCGCAACTCGTTTCGCTCCACGGTGGCCGAAGTGCTCTATGAAACCAGTGATCCGTTCACCCGGCGCGTGGTGGTCGATCGCGGTCAGCAGCATGGCCTGATCGCAGGCCAGCCCGTGCTCGATGCGCAGGGCGTGATCGGCCAGGTATCACGGGTGCTGCCGCTGTCGGCCGAGGTCACGCTGCTGACCGACCGTGCCTCCACGCTTCCGGTTGAGGTGCGGCGTAATGGCGTGCGCGCGGTGGCGTTCGGTGCCGGACGTTCGGGTCTGGTGGAACTGCGCTATCTGCCCGCAGCGGTGGACCTCCGGGTGGGCGATGAGCTCTTCACCTCCGGACTGGATGGCGTTTTTCCTGCGGGACTGCCGGTGGGGCGGGTGGTGGAAGTGCGTCGCGGCGGGTCGTCGTTTACGGTGGCCCGCATCGAACCCAGTGCCGCGGTCGAACGCTCCCGGATGCTGCTGGTGCTGCTCGAGACTGCAGGGGGCCGGCCCACCTTCGAGCCGCCGCGTCCGGCCGCTGAGCCGCCGCCGCGCTCGTCAGGATCATCCGGCGCTGCGGGCTCGCGTGCCAAGGGGGCCGGTGGATGAACTCTCGACGCGAAACCGTCTTGGCGCCTGCCAATCGTGCTTTTGCAGCGTTCAGCCTCTCCTGCGCGTTCCTGCTCAACCTGTTTCCCTGGGGGCCGCTGCCACTCGCGCCGGATTTCGTCGCGCTGGTGCTGGTGTTCTGGAGTCTTCGCGAGCCACGGATGATCGGCATTGGCGTGGCGTTCTCGCTGGGTCTCCTGATGGATATCCACTCGGCCGCACTGTTGGGCGAGCGTGCGCTGGCCTACACCCTGCTTTCTTATGGCGCGATCAGCCTGCACCGGCGGCTGGCCTGGTTCGGCGTGGTCGGCCGAATGCTGCATCTGCTGCCCCTGTTTGTGCTTGCGCAGATCACCACGCTACTGATTCGGCTGGTGCTGGGCGCCGAATTTCCCGGCTGGCTCTATTTCGTGCCAAGCCTCGCCGCCACCCTTCTGTGGCCGCCCACCGAGTGGCTGTTGCTCGCACCGCAGCGCCAGCCGGTCGAGCGCGACGAAACGCGACCGCTATGAGCGCGCGGCGCGGCCCACGCGGGCGCTATCCGGGCAGGACTGGCTGATGCGGGTCGCCGACGATGTCAATCAGGCACTCGCCAGTCTGCGAAAGATGCGCAGGCGGCTGCTGCTCTGCGCAATGTTGGCGCTGGTGGGCGGCGGTTTGCTCATCGCGCGACTGGCCTACCTGCAGGTAGTCCGCCACGCAGACTTTCAGGCGCAGGCCGAGGACAACCGGATCGCCCTGGTGCCGGTGCCGCCCACCCGCGGGCTGATCCTTGACCGCAACGGCCTGTTGATGGCCGAGAACGTCGCCTACTACACGCTTGAGCTTGCCCCGTCGCGTTTTTCGCGAATTGAGCAGACGGTGGCCGATCTGGCGGGTCTGGTCGAGATCACCTCCCGCGATGTCCGGCGATTCCGCCGGCTGCTTGAAGATTCGCGGCGGCTCGAGCCGCTACCGATCAAGTCCCGGCTGACCGATGAAGAAGTGGCAAAGATTGCCGCCAATCGCTATCGCCTTCCTGGTGTCGAGATTCGCGCCCGGCTGTTTCGAAGCTATCCGCATGGCGAGCTGGCGGGCCATCTGATCGGCCACATCGGGCGCATCTCTCAGGCCGACCGCAAGCGTCTCGACGATGCGGGGGAACTGTCGCGCTATCTCGGCGCCACCCATATCGGGAAGGCGGGCATCGAGCACGCGTATGAACGGCTGCTGCATGGCCGACCGGGGTATGACGAGGTCGAGGTGTCGGCAGCGGGTCGGGTCATGCGTACCCTGTCGCGGCGGCCACCCGTCAATGGCGCCGATCTGACGCTCACCATCGATCTCCGGCTGCAGGCGCTCACCGAGCAGCTGTTTAACGGTCGGCGTGGCGCGCTGGTGGCCATTGAACCGTCAAGCGGCGAGGTGCTCGCGTTTGTATCGCAGCCGGGATTTGACCCGAATCTGTTCGTGGACGGGATCGACCCGACAAGCTGGCAGGCGCTCAACGACGATCCCGACAAGCCACTACTCAACCGCGCGTTGCGCGGCACCTATCCGCCCGGCTCCACCTACAAGCCCTTCATGGCGCTTGCCGCGCTCGAGACCGGTATGCGCAGGCCCGGCGACATCACGTCCGACCCCGGCTACTTCCAGCTGGGCGAGCACCGGTTTCGCGACTCACGACCCGATGGCCACGGCTCGGTTGATCTGCACAAGTCGATCGTGGTTTCAAGCGACACCTACTACTACAAGCTGGCCTATGAGATGGGCGTGGACCGGATCCATGGCTTCATGAAGGCCTGGGGCTTCGGCCAGAAGACCGGGATTGACCTCGAGCATGAGGCCACCGGCGTGCTGCCATCGTCAGAATGGAAGCAGCGGCGTTTTCGCCAGAAGTGGCTGCCGGGCGAATCGCCCTCCATTGGGATCGGGCAGGGATACAACGCATTTACGATGCTGCAGCTTGCCCACGCCACGGCAACGCTTGCCAATCGTGGTCAGCCGATGCGGCCGCGGCTGATGCGTGCCTCGCAGGTGTCCGGTTCAGCACCCGAGTTCGTGCCTGCTGAACCCGGCGAGCCGATTGCCGTCAAGCCCGAGCATCTGCGCCTGGTGACACGAGCGATGATCGACGTCAACCGCTTCGGCACCAGCCGCGTCGTGTTCAACGAGGCAGGCTATCAGGCGGCGGGTAAGACCGGCACCGCGCAGGTGATTGGCATCCGTCAGAACGAAAAATACGATGTCCGCAAAGTCGCTGAGCGGCATCGTGACCATTCGCTGTTCATCGCTTTTGCACCCGCTGTGTCGCCAAAGATCGCGCTCGCGGTGATTGTCGAAAACGGTGGTTTTGGCGCGCAGGCGGCCGCGCCGATCGCCCGCGCGGTGTTCGATTTTCATCTGCTCGGGCGACTGCCGCCCGATCGCGCTGGCATTCGGCTGCCGCCGATCGATGAGTCCGAGTTGCGTGATGTGCCCGAAGACCTGGAGCCTGAGCGGGTTAGCCCCGCCTCGGGCACAGCCGCCACCGGGGGCGCGCGATGAGCCGGCTGCGGTCGGTGGTTGAACGGGTGCGTCCGTGGGTCGCGGTATTGGACTGGCCGCTCGCAATCGCGATCGGGCTGATCGTGGTGTTGAGCCTGGTCACCATGTATTCGGCCGCACATGATTTTCCGGGACGCTTTCAGGCGCATCTGCGCAATCTGCTGATTGCGGGTGCCGCGCTCTGGGTGGCTGCACTGACGCCCAGGGCCTGGCTGATCCGGCTCGCGGTGCCGCTGTTCGTGGGCGGCGTGGTGCTGTTGATTGCGGTGGCGCTGTTTGGCGATGTCGCAAAGGGCGCCCGGCGCTGGCTGAACCTCGGCTTTATCCGAATTCAGCCCTCAGAGATTTTGAAGATCGCTGCACCGTTGATGCTGGCGTGGTATTTCCAGCAACGCGAAGGGAGCTTGCGCTGGTTCGACTTCGCACTGACCTCAACGCTTCTGATGCTGCCGGTCTGGCTGATCGCGCGCCAGCCCGATCTCGGCACTGCGCTTCTGGTGCTGGCGAGCGGCGGGTTCGTCATCTTCCTGGCGGGGCTCAGCTGGAAGCTGATCGCCTCGCTCGCCGTGGGCCTTGCCTCCAGTGCGCCGCTGCTGTGGGCCTCGATGCATGACTATCAGCGGCAGCGCGTGCTCACGCTGCTCGATCCTGCCTCCGATCCGCTGGGCCGCGGATTCCACATCATCCAGTCAACGATTGCGATTGGGTCGGGCGGCCTCTGGGGCAAGGGTTGGATGGAGGGCACGCAGACGCGCCTCGAGTTCGTGCCCGAGCGCACGACCGATTTCATTCTTGCGGTGTTTTCTGAAGAGTTTGGACTGATCGGAAATGGCGTGCTGATCGCGCTCTACCTGGCCGTGGTGCTGCGGGCGCTTTCGATCGCGGCAAGCGGGCTCACCTTGTTTGACCGGCTGCTTGCCGGTGCGCTGGCGCTCGCGTTCTTCGTGTACGCGTTCGTCAATATCGGCATGGTGTCAGGGGTGCTGCCCGTGGTGGGCGTACCCCTGCCGTTCATGTCGTATGGCGGCACGGCGATGGTAACCCTTGGCCTCGGTCTGGGTCTGGTGATGGGGGTCGCGCGCGCCCGTACCCGTCCCGAAACCGCCGCTCAGCGCATGAATCGCTTCACGTAATCGGCACCCAGCCCCACTGCCTCAAAGTGCGCGCGATAGCGCTCGATCCGGCTGAATACGTCGTCGTAGCCCGTTGAGGCGCCTTGCGGGTCCACGTACATCAGCGAGCCGTGCACGGTAAAGAGCGTGATCATGTCCTGGCAGTCATCGGGCACCACCAGCGTGTGGGTTTCGCCCGGCGGCTCGAACACGTAGCTGCCTTCGTTGGCAATCCAGTCGTGTTCCAGGTAGTACCAGCTGCCGCGGATCACCCAGGCGTGCACCGAGCCCGAGTGCCGGTGTCGCTGCAGAATGCCGGAGCGCTTGACCCTGAGCAGATGGACGTAATAGCCGGCGCTGACGTTCAGATGCAGCGGCCGCGACCAGATGCCGGGTGCCACCGGCGCCCACAGTTGCTCGTCGCCGTCCAGTGCGTCCGCGATGACCATATCGCCGACCATGCCCCAGGGTTGAGGGCGGGCATAGGGCTCGAGTCCAGCCGGGTTGGTCGGCCGCTTGCGTACTGGCATATCCATTGTGCGTATCTCCATACCGCGTTCAGTTGCGTACAGGGGGGATGCTAGCCGAGAGCGGGCTTGCGTGCATGCCCGCGCGCGCCGCACTACACTGCCGCCGGTGAAACCGTCTGACCACTCCACTGTTGCGGGCCAAGCCCTGATTGCTGCCGCGCGAGCGCTGTCTCGTGAGGTGTCGGCGCTGCGCTTTTCTGCACCGGTCACCCATGTTTACAACCCGCTGCACTACGCGTGGGCGCCGCACCGTGCCTACATCGAACGCTTTGCGACCAACCGGCTCCAGGCGGTGTTTGTGGGCATGAATCCAGGGCCGTTCGGAATGATGCAGACCGGTGTGCCCTTTGGCGAAGTGGCGGCAGTGCGAGACTGGATGGGGCTTGTCGAGCCCGTTGAGGCGGTGAGCGATTCGCATCCGCGCCGGCCGATCGAAGGCTTTGCCTGTCGGCGCTCCGAGGTGAGCGGTCGCCGGCTGTGGGGTTGGGCGGCGCGTCGCTTCGGTTCGCCGCAGGCTTTCTTCTCAAAGTGCTTTGTACTCAACTACTGTCCGCTGGTGTTCCTGGAGGCCTCTGGCCGCAACTTCACGCCCGACCGCCTGCCACGCGCTGAACTCGCGCCGTTGCAGGCCGCGTGCGATGCGCATCTGCGCGCGGCGGTGGCCGCGCTCGAGCCAGCCTGGGTCATTGGTGTGGGGGGCTATGCCCGGGCGCGGATTGAGGCGGCGCTCGCATCGCTGCCCCCTGAAACCCGCCCCCGCGTGGATCAGATCCTGCACCCCAGCCCGGCAAGCCCTGCCGCCAACCGCGGCTGGGAGCCCGCCGTCGACCAGCAGCTTGCGCGTCTCGGGTTATTTGTCGACTGACTTCCAGTTGACGTAAACGTCAACTCGCCCGATCATTCGAGGCATGCCCACCTACAGCATTGGCGAACTCGCACGCGAGTTCGAAATCACGCCCCGAACGATCCGTTTTTATGAGGATCAGGGGCTGCTTTCGCCGCGTCGGGTCGGCGCCGGTGCGCGACAGCGGTCGTACTCGCACCGTGATCGCGCTCGGCTCAAGCTCACCCTGCGAGGCAAGCGTCTGGGACTGTCGCTCTCTGAAATTCGCGACCTGATCGACATGTACGACTCGCCCTCCGACACGGTGCCGCAGCTTACCCGCTTTCTCGAGGTGCTCGAGCGGCATCGGCTGGCGCTCGAATCGCAGCTTCGCGACCTGAACGAAACGCTCGCCGAGATTCACGAGCATGAGCGCCGAACGCGCGAACTCCTCGCGCAGGCCCAGGGCAGCCGGACACCCCGCGTACGCAAGTCCCGACCGGCCACTACGCGGTCGGCTTCACGTTAACGTCAACGTCAACCCGGGCACCTGGCATGTCATTGCATCATTCCGGTTCGCAAGGCCTGCCGCCGCCCGCCGATGCGCAGTTTGCCGAGCGCATCCGAACGAGCTTTGCCAGGCAGCCTGCAATGACCACGATCGGCGCAACCCTGGTTCGAGTGGCCCCGGGCGAGGTCGAAATCCAGATGCCGTTTGGGGCGCACATCACGCAGCAGCACGGCTTTATTCATGGCGGCATATTGGGTACCGCGCTTGATTCGGCCTGCGGATTCGCGTCGCTCACGCTGATGCCGGCCGACGCCGGAATACTGACCATTGAGTACAAGCTGAATCTGCTCGCGCCAGGCCGCGGCGAGTGGTTTCGGTTTGTTGGACGCGTCCGCAAGGCGGGTCGTACGATCACGCTTGCCGATGCCGACGCGATTGCGGTCGAGGCCTCAGGCCGTGAGCGGCTGATTGCAACCATGACCGCCACCGAGATGACAATCACCGGGCGCGACGACGTGCGCAGCTGAGCGCGCCGCACCGATCCGCCTCGCCTCGCGCTCGCAGGCGATGCCTCGAACGCTGGAGACTGACGATGACTGAGATTCCGGGACTGCAGTTTGAACTGGGCGAAGACGTGGAGCTGATGCGTGAGGCGCTGCGCGCGTTTGTCGCCCGAGAAATCACACCGCGTGCGGCTGAGATCGATCGCTCGGATCAGTTTCCGATGGATCTGTGGCGAAAGCTGGGTGAACTGGGCGTGCTTGGCATCACCGTGCCCGAAAGCCTTGGCGGCGCGGGACTGGGCTACCTCGCGCACATTGTCGCGATGGAAGAAATCTCTCGCGGCTCGGCTTCGGTTGGGCTGTCCTATGGCGCGCATTCCAACCTGTGCGTCAATCAGATCCTCCGAAACGGTACCGATGCACAGCGCAGCCGGTATCTGCCCGGTCTGATCTCGGGCGAGAAGATTGGCGCACTGGCCATGTCCGAGCCCAATGCCGGCTCGGATGTCATGTCGATGCGGCTGCGCGCCGAGTTCAAAGGCGATCGCTGGGTGCTCAATGGCACCAAGATGTGGATCACCAATGGGCCCGATGCCGATGTGCTCATCATCTATGCGAAAAATGATCTTGAGGCGGGCGCGCGAGGCGTCACGGCGTTTCTGGTCGAGAAAGGCTTCAAAGGATTCTCGGTCGCGCAGAAACTCGACAAACTGGGTATGCGCGGCAGCCATACCGGCGAACTGGTGTTTGATCAATGCGAGGTGCCCGCCGAAAACGTGCTGGGTGGGCTTGGCAATGGCGCGCGTGTGCTGATGAGCGGCCTCGATTTCGAGCGTGCGGTGTTGTCGGGTGGGCCGCTGGGCATCATGCAGGCCTGCATGGACGCGGTCATTCCGTATGTGCATGAGCGCAAGCAGTTTGGCCAGCCGATTGGCGAATTTCAGCTGATGCAGGGCAAGCTCGCCGACATGTATTCAACCATGATGGCCTGCCGTGCGTATGTCTACGCGGTGGGTCGCCAGTGTGACCGCACGCGCGATGGGTCGATCGATGTCAGAAGCCTGCGAAAGGACGCCGCTGCAGCCATCCTGTACTCGGCTGAAAAGGCCACCTGGATGGCGGGCGAGGCCATTCAGTGTCTGGGCGGTAATGGCTATATCAACGATATGCCAACCGGTCGGCTTTGGCGCGATGCCAAGCTCTATGAAATTGGCGCGGGTACGTCCGAGATCCGTCGAATGTTGATTGGCCGTGAGCTGTTCGCGGACACGCGCTAAACCGTGTCGAGCAGCCTGCCCACCTCCATGCCATCGGTCGATCGTGCCGCGCACTGAAACCACTGTCATAGCCGCCCAGGACCTTTCATCGGTCCGCAGCGCGGGGTTGGCGGCACGGTCCGCCGACGCGGTGGAGTCGCGCGCTGCGGCGATCGCCGCGACGGTTCTCGCCGGCATCGACCGTCACTACGCGCTGTTTCGGTACAACGCGCAGCAGGCCAAGGCGCGCTGGGAGCAGGGCGACTGGCATGCGATCCGAAGGCTCGCGCGCGAGCGCATCGCGTTCTACGACCAGCGGGTACGCGAGGCGGTATCGCAGCTCGAATCGGGTTTTGCGCAGGCCGATCGCAATGAGGGCATCTGGGCGCAGGTCAAGCGCCACTTTGTGCTGCGCCTTGCCGAGCACCGCCAGCCCGAGCTCGCGGAAACCTTCTTCAATTCGGTCAGCACAAAAATCCTGCACCGCAGTTATTTCAGAAACGACTTTATTTTCGTGCGGCCTGCCGTATCCACCGAGCATCTTGATGCCGACCCGCCGTCGTGGCGGGTTTACTACCCGCTCGCGGCAGGCCTTGAGGCGGCGCTGCGGTCCTTGCTGATCGACATCGGGCTCGCCTGCCCGTTTGTGGATGCTGAGCGCGACATCCGCCGAATCGCCCAGTCGCTTCGCACCGAGCTCGGCGAGCGCTTCGAGCCCTCGGCTGACTGGCAGATCCAGGTGCTGCGCACCCTCTTCTTTCGCAACAAGGGCGCCTATCTGATCGGCCGCATCATTGATGATGGCGAGGTGCGGCCCTTTGCGGTGCCGTGGCTGCGCGACTCCCAGGGGCGCGCGTATGCGGATGCGGTGCTCTCTGGTGAGGCGCGAATCGAAGCGCTGTTTAATTTTTCGCGTGCTTACTTCATGGTCGATATGGATGTGCCATCGGCCTACGTGCGGTTTTTGCGAAGCCTCATGCCAGCTAAGCCCGAGTCCGAGCTTTACACCATGCTTGGACTTCACAAGCAGGGCAAGACGCTGTTCTATCGCGACATGCTTCACCACCTGCGCCACTCGCACGATCGCTTTGTGGCGGCACCCGGCATTCGCGGGCTGGTGATGGCGGTGTTCACGCTGCCGTCCTTTCCCTATGTGTTCAAGCTCATCAAAGACTGGCGCGCCAAAGACGTGTCGCGCGAGTTCATACAGGGTCGCTACCAGATGGTGAAGCTCCATGATCGGGTGGGTCGCATGGCCGATACCTGGGAGTATTCCGACGTGTCGTTTCCGCGGGGGCGCTTCGATCCGGCGCTGCTTGCCGAACTGCGCGAGGTGGCGCCGTCGCTGATCGAAGACGACGGCGATGCGATCGTGATCCGGCATCTGTATATCGAGCGTCGCATGACGCCGCTCAATCTTCACCTTGAGCGCGCCGATGAGCGAGAGCGCGAACGCGCGATCATTGAATACGGCAATGCGATTCGCGAGATGGTGGCCGCCAATATTTTTCCGGGCGACATGCTTTACAAGAACTTTGGCGTCACGCGGCAGGGCCGGATCGTGTTCTATGACTACGATGAGGTCGCCTACCTCACCGACTGCAATTTCCGCGAGATTCCCGAGCCGCGCACACCGGAAGACGAGATGGCAAGCGAGCCCTGGTATCCGGTTGGTCCTCATGATGTATTTCCCGAAGAGTTCGGCACCTTTCTGTTGGGCCATCCCGCGGTCAGGGCCGTGTTCACCACCCATCACGGCGAGCTGCTCCAGGCCGGCTTCTGGCGAGCGCGCCAGGCGCGAATCCGCGAAGGCGACCTCGAAGACGTATTTCCCTATCCGGAAGAGGTTCGCTTCCGCCATGTTTCTGATCCAGACACCCTGAACCAGGAGAACCTCCGATGAGCGATCCCGTCGTTATTGTTTCCGTTGCCCGCACACCGATCGGCAGCATGGTCGGCGAGTTATCGGGCTTTGCCGGCCACCAGCTTGGCTCGCATGCGATTCGCGCGGCGGTTAGCCGTGCGGGTATCGCACCCGAACAGGTGCAGGAAGTGATCATGGGCTGCGTGCTGCCCGCCGGTCAGGGCCAGGCCCCGGCGCGTCAGGCCACGCTCGGTGCTGGGCTGCCCAGGTCAACGGGCGCCACCACGATCAACAAGGTTTGCGGCTCCGGCATGAAGGCGGCAATGTTTGCGCACGATCTGCTCGTGGCTGGCAGCGCCGACATCATCGTGGCGGGCGGCATGGAAAGCATGAGCAATGCGCCCTTCATGATGTTGAAGGGCCGTGGCGGCTATCGCTACGGTCATGGCACGCTGTTTGACCACATGGCGCTCGACGGCCTGGAAGATGCCTATGACAAGGCCCCCAACGGCGGGGGCAAGTCAATGGGCCAGTTCGCCGAAGACTGCGCGGGCAAGTATTCGTTTACCCGCGGAGAGCAGGACGCTTACGCAATCGAATCCACGCGCCGTGCGGTGGCCGCCAACACCGACGGCAGCTTCGCCTGGGAGATCGCCCCGGTCACCGTGGCCGGTCGCAAGGGTGATGTTGAAATTTCGCGCGATGAGGCGCCCTTCAAGTCCAACGTCGACAAGATTCCGTCGCTCAAGCCCGCATTCCGCAAGGACGGCACGGTCACGGCGGCCACCTCGTCGTCGATTTCCGATGGCGCGGCTGCGCTGGTCATGATGCGGGCTTCGACCGCAGCCAAGCTCGGCGCCAAGCCGCTCGCACGGCTGGTCGCGCATGCCACGCATTCCCAGGAGCCGCAGTGGTTCACCACCGCACCGGTGGGCGCGATCGAAAAGCTCTACGCCAAATCCGGCTGGACCACCGACACGGTTGACCTGTTCGAGATCAATGAAGCCTTTGCCGTGGTGGCGATGGCCGCCATGCGCGATCACGGCATCCCCCATGCGAAGGTCAATGTGCATGGCGGCGCCTGTGCGCTGGGTCATCCGATTGGCGCCTCCGGCGCGCGTCTGATCGTCACGCTCATCGGCGCGCTGCGCGCACGCGGCGGCAAGCGCGGTGTGGCCTCGCTCTGCATCGGCGGCGGCGAAGCCACCGCGGTCGGCATCGAGATGCTGTAAGGGGACCCGGGCCATGCTGCTGACCGAAGACCACCGACTGATCCGCGATGCGGTGCGCGACTATGTCCGCGACCAGGTTGCCCCGCACGCGGCACAGTGGGATCGCACTGAAAGCTTTCCCCGCGAGGCGCTTGCGGGGTTGGCTGCGCTGGGCTGTTACGGCGTGGCGGTGCCCGAGCGCTGGGGCGGCGCGGGGCTCGACTACGTGTCGCTCGCGCTGGTCATCGAAGAGATCGCGGCGGGCGATGGCGGCACCTCCACGATCGTCTCGGTCAACAACTGCCCGGTCTGCTCGATTTTGCTGGCATGGGCAACGGACGAGCAGAAGGCGCGCTGGCTGACACCGCTCGCATCCGGGGCGATGCTGGGTGCGTTCTGTCTGACTGAGCCGCAGGTGGGCTCCGATGCTTCGGCGCTTCGAACCACCGCGCGCCGCGATGGCGAGCACTGGGTGCTCGATGGCGTCAAACAGTTCATCACCTCGGGCGCCAACGGCGATGTCGCCATCGTGATGGCGGTCACCGATCGCGAAGCGGGTAAGCGCGGTATTTCGGCCTTCCTGGTGCCCACCGACAGTCCGGGTTATCGCGTTGCGCATCTCGAGCGCAAACTCGGGCAGCACTCGTCTGATACCGCGCAGATCGCGCTCGAGGGCTGCCGCGTGCCGGCCGAGAACATGATTGGTGAGGCCGGCCAGGGCTATCGCATTGCGCTCTCCGGCCTGGAGGGCGGACGGATCGGCATTGCATCGCAGTCGGTGGGCATGGCGCGTGCCGCGTTGGATGCGGCGCTTCGCTACGCGCACGAGCGCGAGGCGTTCGGGGCCACCATCTTCAACCATCAGGCGGTGCAGTTTCGACTCGCCGACATGGCCACCAGCCTCGAGGCGGCGCGACAACTGATCCTGCACGCGGCGGCGCTGAAAGATGCCGGCCAGCCCTGCCTGAAAGAGGCTGCCATGGCCAAGCTGTTTGCATCCGAAGCGGCCGAGCGCATCTGTTCGGATGCGATTCAGATTCATGGCGGCTATGGCTATGTGGCCGATTTTCCGGTCGAACGTATTTATCGCGATGTGCGTGTGTGCCAGATTTATGAGGGTACCAGTGATATTCAGCGAATTCTGATTGGCCGTGCGCTCGCGGCATGAGTCGCTCGCCCGCTTCAACTGAACAGGACAGTCCGATATGCCGCAGATAGCCAGCAAGCTCGATCTCGTGGGCGCCGACTTTGCTGCCAATTCGCAGGCCATGCGCACACTGGTCGGTGACCTGCGCGAGAAAACCCGCCAGGTGGCAGCGGGCGGTGGCGAGACGGCGCGCGCACGCCATGTGACGCGGGGAAAACTGCTGCCGCGCGAGCGCATCGAACGGCTGCTCGATCCGGGTTCGCCGTTTCTTGAACTCTCGCCGCTGGCCGCACTCGGCATGTATGGCGACGAAGCGCCCTGCGCCGGCATCATCACCGGCATCGGTCGGGTAAGCGGACAGGAATGCGTGATCGTCTGCAACGACGCCACGGTCAAAGGCGGCACCTACTATCCGATCACGGTGAAGAAGCATCTGCGCGCCCAGGAGATCGCACGCGATAACCGATTGCCCTGCCTGTATCTGGTTGATTCAGGTGGCGCCAATCTTCCAAACCAGGACGAGGTGTTTCCCGATCGCGACCACTTTGGTCGCATCTTTTACAACCAGGCCACGATGTCGGCCGAAGGCATTGCGCAGATTGCGGTGGTCATGGGGTCGTGCACCGCGGGCGGTGCGTATGTGCCGGCAATGAGCGATGAAGCCATCATCGTGCGCAATCAGGGCACCATTTTTCTGGGCGGCCCGCCGCTGGTGAAGGCCGCCACCGGCGAAGAGGTGAGCGCAGAAGATCTGGGGGGCGGCGATGTTCATACCCGGCTGTCTGGCGTGGCAGACCACCTGGCGGCCAACGATGAGCATGCGCTTGCCATGGCACGCGCCATCGTGGCAACCCTCAATCGCACCAAACACGTGGCACTTGCCTGCCGTGCCCCGCAGCCGCCCGCCTATGCGCCCGAAGAGCTGCTGGGTGTAATTCCTACGGATTCGCGCAAATCGTTTGACGTGCGCGAAATCATCGCTCGGGTGGTCGATCACTCAGAGTTCGACGAGTTCAAACCGCGCTATGGCAGCACGCTGGTCACAGGCTTTGCCTGGATCGAGGGCATGCCGGTCGGTATCGTGGCCAATAACGGCATCCTGTTTTCCGAGTCGGCGGCCAAGGGCGCGCATTTCATCGAACTGTGCGCGCAGCGCCGGGTGCCGCTGGTGTTTCTGCAGAACATCACCGGCTTCATGGTCGGCAGGAAATATGAAAACGAAGGCATTGCAAGGGCGGGAGCCAAGCTTGTGACAGCAGTGGCCTGCGCGCAGGTGCCGAAATTCACCGTGATCATCGGCGGCTCGTTTGGTGCGGGCAACTACGGCATGTGTGGCCGTGCCTACTCGCCCCGATTTCTCTGGATGTGGCCCAATGCGCGGATCAGCGTGATGGGTGGCGAGCAGGCTGCTGCGGTGCTTGCCACCGTGCGCCGCGATGGCATTGAAGCGCGCGGCGGTCAGTGGAGTGCCGAGGACGAGGCCGCGTTCCGGACGCCCATCCGTGAACAGTACGAGCGTCAGGGCCATCCTTATTACGCGACCGCCCGGCTGTGGGACGACGGCATCATCGACCCGGTTGATACCCGACGCGTGCTCGCGCTCGGTTTATCCGCGGCGCTCAATGCGCCTATTGCGCCGACCCGGTTCGGCGTGTTCCGGATGTGAGGCGGGTCACCGTGTTTAAACGCATCCTGATTGCCAACCGCGGCGAGATCGCCTGCCGTGTTGCCGCCACCGCAGCCAGGCTTGGCATCGAGACTGTGGCGGTTTACTCCGATGCCGATGCGCGGGCTGCGCATGTGGCGGCCTGTGATCATGCGCTCAGGCTCGGTCCGGCGCCGGCGCGCGACTCGTATCTCAAGGGTGAGGCCATCATTGCAGCGGCGCTCCAGTCGGGCGCGCAGGCGATTCATCCCGGCTATGGGTTTCTGTCTGAGAACGACGCCTTTGCCAGCGCGGTGCGCGAGGCGGGGCTCGTCTTCATCGGCCCGCCGCCTGAGGCAATCCGGGCCATGGGAAGCAAATCGGCGGCCAAGGCGCTGATGGAGCGCGCAGGTGTGCCGCTGGTTCCCGGTTATCACGGCGAGCGCCAGGAGGCCGACTATCTGCGCGGTCAGGCCGATGCGATCGGCTATCCCGTCATCATCAAGGCGAGCGCGGGCGGCGGTGGCAAGGGCATGCGCATCGTCGAGCAGAGCGCTGATTTCGAATCGGCGCTGGCTTCATGCCGGCGTGAGGCGTTATCGGCCTTCGGCTCCGATCAGGTGCTGGTTGAGCGCTATCTGCGGCGGCCCCGCCATATCGAGGTGCAGGTGTTTGCCGATCGGCATGGGCAGGCGCTGCATCTGTTCGAGCGCGACTGCTCAGTGCAGCGCCGTCATCAGAAAGTGGTTGAAGAGGCACCTGCTCCGGGTTTATCGGATGCACAACGCACGCAGATGGGTGAAGCGGCTATCGCCGCCGCGCGGGCGGTGGGGTATGAGGGCGCTGGAACGGTCGAGTTCATCGCTGAGCAGGACGGCCGCTTTTTCTTTATGGAAATGAATACCCGGCTGCAGGTCGAACATCCGGTCACCGAGATGATTACCGGTCTGGACCTGGTCGAGTGGCAGCTACGGGTGGCCGCGGGCGAGCCGCTGCCGCTTGCGCAGTCTCAGCTCATGCGTCGCGGTCATGCGATTGAAGTCCGGCTGTATGCGGAAAATCCCGAGCGGGGCTTTCTGCCCTCCACCGGTCAGTTGCGTGCGCTTCATCTGCCGCCTGCCGTCGGCTTTTCGGTGGCGGCGCACGGCATCAGGGACGCAGAACCCGCGCCGATCCGCATCGATAGCGGGGTTCGCGCAGACGATACGATCACGCCGCACTACGACCCGATGATCGCCAAGCTGATCGCCTGGGGGCCAGACCGCGATCAGGCCCGCGCACGGATGGCGCATGCGCTGTCGCAGGTTCGAATCGCGGGCGTCTCAACCAATGCGCAGTTTCTGTTTCGGCTGATGCACGCCCCCGCTTTTGCGTCCGCTGATCTCGATACCGGACTGATTGAGCGCAACCGGGCGCTGCTGCTGCCTGAGCCCGCGCCCTTAGCGTCTGATGACTGGGCGCTGGCTGCTGCGGCCTGGCTCGCGCATCAAGCCGCGTGCGCGCCGCGCAGGGCCGGCTGGACCGATCCCTGGTCGGTCACCGATGCGTGGCGCATGGACGGCCAGGGCGCACAGTGGCTGAAGCTCGCCGCCGAGGGTGAGCGCGGCGAGGTACGGATTGAACCCGCGCGCTCGGGCTTGGGGCTCAGTGTGTTCGCAGGATCCGATGTGGTGTGCGTGGCCGAGCCGCGTCTGGATTTGGCAACGGGCCAATTCAGTGCCCTTGTCGGATCGCGTGCGGTACGGCTGGGCGCGGTGATGGATGGCGACAACATTCTGCTTTTCGAGCCGGGTTGTCTGAAAAGAATCGCGGTCGTGCCTTTCGGCCAGAATCCCGATGATGCCCAGGCCGATGCCGGCAGCCTTGCCGCGCCCATGCCTGGCAAGGTGGTGGCGCTGATGGTCGCAGTGGGTGATCAGGTCGAGCGCGGCCAGCCGCTTGCGGTGCTCGAAGCCATGAAAATGGAGCATGTGATGACCGCGCCGCAGGCCGGCCGGGTGACCGCCATTCTTTATCCGGCCGGCTCCCAGGTTCAGGAGGGTCATGCGCTTCTGGCCATCGAGCCACTACAGGCCACCGGAGGAAAATGATGGATCGCAACGGCGAGGTGTCGATTGCGTTGGGGCTGCGAAGCGCCGAGGCAGCGTCTGAATGGCGAAGCCAGCTTCAGCAGGCCCTGCCGCAGGCACGCATTGTCGACGACGCACCCGATGCGCCCGCCGCAGACTATGCCGTGCTGTGGCGGCCGCAGGCGGGGTTTTTTTCGCGCCAGCCCAGGCTCTCGGCGGTGTTCGCAGCCGGCGCGGGCGTCGACTGGCTGCTTGCCGATACCAGTCTGCCTGCCGGGCTTCCCGTGTTCCGAATCGAAGACGGCGGCATGGCTGAGCAGATGGCCGCCTATTGCGTGCATGAGGTGCTGCGACGCCACTATCGCGTCGACCGCTATGAGGCGCAGCAACGCGAGGCGCAGTGGCGCGAATGGCCTTACCTGAGCCCCGCCGGCTGTACGGTCGGTGTCTTCGGATTGGGCAAGATGGGCGAGCCCATTGCCCGTGCGCTCGCGTCGCTGGGATTTTCGGTGCGTGGCTATGCCCGATCGGCGCGCGCGCTTGAAGGTGTTGAATGCTTCGATGAGTCCCACGGCCTCGAACGTTTTCTTTCCGGCTGCCAGATGCTGGTACTTGCCGCGCCGCTCACGCCGGCCACCCGCGATCGGTTCGATGCCACGCGTCTTGCGTGTCTGCCGCGCGGCGCCTGGCTGATCAACGTTGCGCGCGGCGAGCTGGTGCGCGAGGAGGCGCTGCTTGCGGCGCTCGACGCCGGGCACCTCGCCGGCGCGTCGCTCGATGTGTTTCGCACCGAGCCCTTGCCGCCCGACCATCGGCTGTGGCGGCATCCGTCGGTACGAATCACGCCGCATGTCGCCGCCATCACGGTGATTGCCGAGTCGGCGCGACAGGTCGCCACCCGGGTGCTGCAGCTTCGCGCAGGCCAGACCCCCAGCGGCCTGGTCGATCGCGGCCGCGCGTATTGACGAGTCCATCCAAAGGCGTGTCATCGATGTCCCATACCCTTCCCGAAGAAGTCCTGATCACCGAGGTGGGCCCGCGCGACGGGCTGCAAAACGAGAAGCAGCCGGTTGCCACCGACATCAAGGTGTCGCTGTGCGAGCGATTGCTCGCAGCCGGCGTCTCACAACTCGAGGTCACCTCATTCGTGTCGCCAAAATGGGTGCCGCAGATGGCCGATGCGGCGCAGGTGCTGGCGCAGCTTCCGCGCCGCGCGGGCCTCACGCTGTCGGCACTCACGCCCAACATGAAAGGGTTTGAAGCGGCGCTTGCGAGCGGCGTTGACGAGGTGGTGATCTTTGGCGCGGCCAGCGAAGCGTTTTCGATGCGCAACACCAACTGCTCGGTGGCGGAAAGCATCGAGCGGTTCCGACCGGTGGCCGAGCAGGCGCGCGCGCACGGCATCCGCCTGCGCGCTGCCATCTCGGTTGCCTTCGGCTGCCCGTATCAGGGCGCGGTACCCATCGACTCCGTCATCGATCTGGTGCGACGCACGCGCGACCTGGGCTGTGACGAAATCGGCATCGCCGACACGATAGGGGTGGCCACCGTCGGACATGTGAAAACCGTCTTTGAAGCGGCCGCGCGCGAAGTGCCGCTCGCCAGCCTGTCGGGCCACTTCCACGACACCTACGGCCAGGCCGTTGCCAATGTCTATGGCTGTCTCGAGGTGGGTGTTCATCGGTTTGACAGCGCCATCGCAGGGCTCGGCGGCTGTCCCTACGCAAAGGGCGCAACCGGCAACGTTGCGACTGAAGACCTGGTGTGGCTGTTTCAGGGGTTGGGGATTAAAACCGGTCTTAATCTGGATGCGCTGATCGAGTCCGGCAGCTGGATCTCCGAGCAGATTGGCCGGCGTTATTCATCGCGGGTCGGCGCGGCGCTTGCCGCGCGACGCGCAACGGCCGAGGCACAGACATCATGAGCGGCGCAGAGTTGAAACTTCAGGTTGAAAGGGTGGGGCGCTGATGAACGAAGCTGTGGTCCCCTCGCCCTGCATCTCGGTATGCAAGCTCGATCCTGACTCCCGACGCTGTGTGGGCTGCACCCGCACGGTCGAACAGATCGAGGCCTGGATGCTGCTCGATGACGCCGAGCGCATGGCGATCTGGTCGACTCTGGCACAACAGTTCTCGATCGATCTCGAGACCGCGCTCGCCTCGAAGGTGGGCGCGTTTCGGGCGCGCGAGCTGATCCGCGCCAACACGTCGTCGCGCTGATTTCACGATGCAACTGCCTGCCGGCATTCGGTTCATTGAGCGCGACTGGCTGTCGTCGAACATGGTGCTGATCGCGGAGCCCGATGGCAGCGCTTCGCTGATCGACACCGGCTATGTCAAGCATGCCGAGCTCGCGGTGGCCCTGGTTGAGCAGGCGCTCGAGCAACTGGGCGCACGAACGCTCACGCGCATCCTGAACACCCATCTTCACTCCGATCACTGCGGCGGTAATGCGGCGCTCGCTGCGCGCTTCGGCTGCGACATTCTGGTGCCGGTCGCCAGCGAGGACGACGTCCGGCGCTGGGATACCGAGGCACTCAGCTACGACGGTACCGCGCAGCGCTGCGCGCGGTTTGAGGCAACCGGTGTGCTTGAGCCAGGCAAACCGCTCACGATGGGTGGCGCCGTCTGGCAGGTACATGCTGCGCCGGGCCATGATCCGAAGAGCGTCGTGTTGCATTGCCCCGAGCATCGTCTGCTCGCCTCGGCCGATGTGCTCTGGCAGAACGGTTTCGGCGTGATCTTTCCTGAACTGTATGGCCAGTCGGGTTTTGCCGAGCAGCAGGCCATGCTTGAGCGCATTGCATCACTCGAGGTGGCGTGGGTGCTGCCGGGTCATGGGCCTGCCTTCTCCGAGCCTGTGCCGGTCATTGAATCCGCGCGGGCACGGCTCGCCTCGCTGCGTGCCGACCCGGTACGAAATGCGCGCTACGCCATGAAGGTGATGATCAAATACCTGATGCTCGATCTTGAGTCGATCGAAGAGACCGCGCTGGCCCGCCGTGTGGCAGGCGCGTCGGTGCTGCGTTGCGCGGCGGCGCAGCTGGGCATGTCGATTGATGAGGCATTCAACTGGGCGGCCGGTGAGCTTCTCGCGCAGCGAGCGCTCGAGCGCCGCGAAGGAATTCTGTTCAATGTCTGAGCCGGCATCGCGCCCCCTGATCCGAAACACCACCGACGCCGACCTCGAGGCAATCTACGACATCTATGCGCATCACGTGCGCCACGGCACCGGGTCATTTGAGCTCGATGCGCCGTCGATCGATGAGATCGCCCGCCGCCGCGCCGATGTGCTCGCGAACGGGTTTGCGCATCGGGTGGCCGATCTCGACGGCCGCGTCGCGGGCTTTGCCTATTTCAACTTCTTTCGGATGCGTCCGGCCTACCGGTTCAGTGTCGAGAACTCGGTGTATGTGCGCGCTGGCCTGCAGGGCCGTGGCATCGGACGAGCCCTGCTCGCCGATCTGATTGCCCAGGCCGATGCGCGGGGCGTGCGTCAGATGATTGCGGTCATCGGCGACAGCGCCAATACCGGCTCGATCGGGCTGCACGCGGCCTGCGGCTTTCGCTTTGCCGGGCTGCTCCGGGCAAGCGGCTGGAAGTTCGACCGCTGGCTTGACACCGTCATCATGCAGCGCGAGATCGGCGCGGGTGATCAGCGCGCGCCCTAGCCCCGCCTACATCAGATACGACGTGTCGTTGTCGTGGCCGAGAATCACGTAGTTCACGCGACGCAAGTCGGTCAGCCTGCGTCCGCCCGCATATGAGATCGAGCTTTGCAGATCTTCTTCCATCTCGCGGAGCGTGTCGCTCAGCTGCCCCTTGATCGGCTCAAGGATACGTTTGCCTTCGACAAAGCTGCGGTGACCCTTATTGAACTCCGAGGCTGAGCCGTAGTATTCCTTGTAGAGCTTGCCGTCGACTTCGACCGTGGTGCCGGGCGACTCTTCGTGGCCGGCGAACATCGATCCAATCATGACCATGGTCGCGCCAAAGCGCACCGACTTGGCGATATCGCCGTGCTCACGAATGCCCCCGTCGGCAATAATCGGACGAGTGGCCACCCGCGCGCACCACTTGAGCGCCGACAGCTGCCAGCCGCCGGTGCCAAAGCCGGTTTTCATGCGTGTGATGCAGACCTTGCCTGGTCCCACGCCCACCTTGGTGGCATCGGCGCCCCAGTTCTCCAGATCAATCACGCCCTCGGGTGTGCCCACATTGCCCGCGATCACGAAGGCGCTTGGCAGATGTTCGCGGATGTGAGCGATCATCTGTCGGACCGACTCAGCATGGCCGTGCGCGATATCGATGGTGAGGTAATCGGCGCCGAGGCCCTCGCGGGCAAGCTGCGTGACGACCTCGCGGTCGGCTTGCTTGACGCCCACCGACAGCGACACGAACAGCCCCTTCTCGCGCATCGCGCGCGCAAAAGCGACGCTATCGATATCAAAGCGATGCTGAATGTAGAAGTAGCCCTCGCGCGCGAGTTTTTCGCAAATCGCGTCGTTCACCACCGTTTTCATATTGGCGGGCACCACCGGGATGCGAAACCGACGTCCCCCCAATTCAATGGACGGATCGCATTCAAGGCGGCTTTCCACCACGCAGCGGCGAGGCAGCAGCAGAATATTGTCGTAATCGAAGATTTCCATCGTAGAAGCTCCGTGGCCGGATCAGACCGGCGCGCCATGCGTGCGCATGGTACCGCGTTGGCGGATCGGTTGATGGGGGGTGGGGTTTCGCAGCGCGCCTCAGGGCTATGGCGCGTTTGCGAGGGCTTGCGTCAGTCGAGCTTGCGCGCGTCCTCGATCACCTTGCCATCGTTGGGTAGCGACCCGGGCGCCACCGCCAGCACCTCACCCCGCAGCTTGGTGACCTCGCGGATCGATGTGCTGATCGATTCTGCCAGCGCCGCGCTGAGCGCGCCCGCTGTCAGTTCGCAGCGAAGCGTCATTCGATCGTTGGCCATTTCGCCTTCGACCACCAGTCGTGCGCGTACGATTTCAGGGTGCCTGCGCACGATCTGAGCGACCTGTCCCGGATGCACGAAGAGGCCGCGCACCTTGGTGGTCTGGTCGGCGCGCCCGAGCCAGCCGCGGATCCTGACATTGGTGCGGCCGCAGGGCGAGACGCCCGCGAGCACCGCAGAGAGATCGCCGGTGCCGAACCGGATCATGGGGTAGTCGGGGTTGAAGCTGGTGACGACCACCTCGCCCACTTCGCCGTCGGCCACCGGTTCGTCGGTTCCCGGCCGCACGATTTCAAGCAGCAGCTCTTCGTCAAGGATCATGCCCTCAAGGGCCTCGGATTCATAGGCGATCAGGCCGATGTCGGCGGTGCCGTACCACTGAAGCACGGTCGCCACGCCCTGCTCGCGGAGCCAGGCGCGCAGGCTGGCCGGCAGGGCTTCGGCAGCGACCAGCGCGCGCTTCAGGCGCGAAATGTCGGCGCCGGTTTCCTGCGCCTTTTCGACCAGGATGCGCAGAAACGACGGGGTTCCCACATAGGCATCGGGCGCGAGCGTGCGGATGATTTCAAGCTGCTGCTCGGTCTGTCCGGTTCCCGCCGGAATCACGGCACAGCCGATGTGTCGGGCCGCGCCATCGACCATCCAGGCCCCCGGCGTCAGGTGATAGCCGAAGCAATTCTGAATGACCTGGCCTGGTCGGATCCCGGCGGCCCACAGCGCGCGCGCCGCACGCCAGGGATCGGGGCGGGCGCCCTCCGGATCGAATATTGGCCCCGGCGACATGTAGAGCCGCCCCATTTTTCCGGGTTCGGCGGTAGTCAATCCGCCAAACGGTGGTCGCGCCGCCTGCAGGTCTTTGAGCTCGGTTTTACGAAGCACCGGAATGCTGGCCAGCGCCTTGCGCGAGGTGATCGCCGCGGGCTCGACAGCCTGAAGGCGCTCGGCCCAGCCGGGCGCATGAGCCTTCGCATGCGCGATCAGGCCGGGTAGCCGGGCAAGCAGCGCCCCTTCGCGTGCCTCGGGCGCCCGCGTCTCGAGATCGTCATAGTGCTTGCGGTTCGCGTCGTTCATCACGGACTCTTCGCTCGTGGAGGGGCTATCGCTTAAAGCCAGCGCTTGCGTCGCCGATAGGACTTGATGTCGCGGAAGGATTTGCGGCCTTCCTTGGCCACGCCCAGATAAAACTCTTTGACATCCTCGTTCTCGGCGAGATCTTTGGCCGGGCCGTCCATGACGATGCGGCCGTTTTCCAGGATGTAGCCGTAGTCGGAGTTCTTGAGCGCCACGTTGGTGTTCTGTTCTGCAAGCAGAAAGCTCACTTTTTCTTTCTGGTTCAAATCGCGCACGATCGCAAAGATCTCGGCGAGGATCTGCGGCGCAAGCCCCATTGAAGGCTCATCGAGCAGGATCATTTTGGGATTGGCCATGAGGGCGCGCCCAACCGCTGTCATCTGCTGCTCGCCGCCCGAGGTATAGCCGGCCTGCGAATTGCGCCGGGTCTTTAAGCGAGGGAAATAGTGATAGACCCGCTCGAGTGCCGTAGCGGACTCGGCCCGCGACAGACTGCGTGTGTAGGTGCCGGTGAGCAGATTTTCTTCGACGGTTAAATGGCCAAAGCAGCGCCGGCCTTCCATGACCTGAATCACGCCCCGCTTGACCAGATCGGCGGGCGTCAGATGGGCGATCGGCTCGTCGCGATAGCGGATCGAACCCTTGGTAACCTCGCCGCGCTCGCCTTTCAGCAGGTTCGAGATTGCGCGCAGCGTGGTGGTTTTACCCGCGCCGTTGCCGCCCAAAAGTGCCACCACGCCACCCTCTGGCACCTGAAGCGACACGCCTTTGAGCACCAGGATCACGTGGTTGTAGATGACCTCGATGCCGTTGACGACCAGCAAGGGACTGCTCACGACTGTCTCCCGGGATGAACGCTGAGCGGGACCGGGCGCGCCCGGTCCGGGTCAGCGCGCCGCGGCAGCCGGGGGGCTGTCGCGACGAGCGGGCCGTCGCGCGCGAGGCGCGGCAAGCCCGAGGGGCCGCCGGATGCAAAGTGCGGCGGCAGGATCTGACCGATCAGTTTGAAGCCTCTTTCGCGCAGTCACGCGGCTGAATCTTCTTTTCGGCCGCATACCGCGCTGCAAAGGCATCCTGCATCGGCTTGAGGATCTGCATGTCGGCTTCGTACACCTTGGGCGCGACAACCCACTTCTTGCCATCCCAGCTGTGGATCTGCGCGCTGTTGCCACCCATGTGGTCGCGGCAGCTGGTGCTGAGCGGTTGCATGAGACCTTCAAATCCGAGTTGCTTGATTCGGGCGGTATCGATGTTGAGGTTCTCAAGACCCCAGCGCACTTCTTCGCCGGTCAGCGACCGCTTGCCGTAGCGCTCCTGTGCAACGCGAACCGCTTCCGCCGTGACTGCCGCAGCGGTCATTCCGCGGTTATAGAGCACCTGCCCGACTTCATCGCGCGGACCCGAGCTCTGACCCTTGTCGTGCAGATGCCGGAAGATGTCCTGGTGGACGCGGCTGGTGCCTGCCGGCGCCATGAAGGTCAGCGCGTTGTAGCCCTTGCCACCATCGCCTGCCGGCACGATATCGGGCTCGGCGCCCGACCACCAGACACCGTACATCTTCTCGCGCGGGTAACCGGTGGCAATCGCTTCCTTGACCGCGGTGGAGTTCATGACGCCCCACCCCCACAGGAACACATAGTCAGGACGATCACGACGAACCTGCAGCCAGGCCGCTTTCTGCTCAACGCCGGGATGCGTGACCGGAATCAGGATCAGCTGATAGCCGTGCATCTTCGCGCGTTCCTGCAGCAGCGTGATTGGCTCTTTACCAAATGGCGAGTCGTGATACACCAGCGCGATCTTCTTGCCCTTCAGCCGGTCGAGACCGCCTTCGAGCGACCCGATATGCTGTACCAGGATGTCAGCGGCTACCCAATAACTGCCGCCCAGGATGAAGTTCCATTTGAACACTTCACCGTTGGCCGATTCAGAGCGGCCGTAGCCGGCGGTGATCAGCGGAATCTTGTCGGTGGGCACCTTGTCGGTAAGCGCGAAGGTGATGCCAGTGGACAGGGGGTGAACCGCTGTTGCGCCGGTGGGGCCCTTACCCTTTAAGCGCTCGTAGCACTCGACACCGCGGTCGGTGGCGTAGCCGGTTTCGCACTCTTCCATGGTGAGCCGTATGCCGCCGATGCCGCCATCGCGGGCGTTCAGCATCTTGTAGTAATCGGCCATGCCATTGGCAAACGGTACGCCGTTGGGCGCGTAGGGCCCGGTGCGATAGACGAGCAGCGGGAAGAACTGCTCTTTGGCGCCTGACGCAGCGGGCGCCCCCTTGGCCTGCGCCTGCGCGGCGGTGGGCGCAAGCGCCATCAGACCGGCTGCCAGCGCGGTGGCGGCCAGAATGCGGGCCGCTTTGATCTCTCTCATCGAAACCTCCTTGTTGTTACATCAATGTTCGAGCCCATCAACCTGCTATCAGGCGCTGCTGCCGGCTCGCCGCAGCAACGCGCTCAGAACGCCTAGTGGGGAAATGGCCACAACCGGAGCTTTTCCTTGCCGATTGACCATAGCCGCGCGAGCCCATGCGGCTCCACGATCAGAAAGAATACGATCAATGCGCCAAAGATCATAAATTCAAGGTGTGAGGCTAGGGCTGTGGAGATGGGTACACCCATCCAGGCGGGCACCTGATTGAGCATGATCGGCAGCACCACGATGAAGGCCGCGCCAAAGAAGCTGCCCATGATCGAGCCCATGCCGCCGATGATGATCATGAAGAGCAGGTTGAGCGAACGATTGACATCGAAGGCGAGCGGCTCCCAGGAGCCCAGGTGGATGAACGCCCACATGGCGCCTGCCACGCCGATCACGAACGAACTGACCGCAAAGGCCGACAGCTTGGCAACCATGGGGCGAATGCCGATCACCGTGGCGGCGACGTCCATATCGCGGATTGCCATCCAGGAGCGGCCAAAATGGCCCCGAACAATGTTTTTGGCTGCCAGCGCCATCACGGTAACGATGGCAAGGCAGAACAGGTACTTGGATTGCGGGGTGTCCAGCGTGATGCCCGCCACCGATAACGTGGGCACCGACACCGACCCTGAGGCCGAGTAGTTGGTAAACCAGGCGATACGGGCGAACACCCAATCTGAAAAAAACTGCGCGGCAAGCGTGGCCACCGCCAGATACAGCCCCCGGATTCGAAGACTGGGAATGCCGAACACAATGCCCACCAGCATTGCGGCCAGCCCACCGATCAGGAAGGCGCCGATGACCGGCATGCCAGGGATTCGGGTGTAGGCGTTATATGCAATGTAAGCGCCCACTGCCATGAACGCTCCCGACCCAAGAGAGATTTGTCCGCAATACCCCACCAGCAAATTAAGGCCGAGTGCGGCCAGCGACAGGATGACGAACGGAATCAGAATGGCTCGAAAGGTGTATTCGCTTGCGAGCATCGGTACGCCGATGAAGGCAAATGCGATCAGCGCCAACACCAGCCACCGGTCCTGGACGATCGGAAAGATCTGCTGGTCTGCGCCGTAGCGCGTCTTGAACTGGCCGTTTTCGCGGTAGAGCATCGTCAGAGCCTCTTGATTACACGCGATCGATAATGCGTTCGCCGAACAGCCCCTGAGGCCGTACCAGCAGGACGGTGAGCGCAACCGCGTACGCAAACCAGTTTTCGAGCCCGCCACCGATGATCGGGCCCAGGTAGACCTCGGCGACTTTTTCGCCCAGCCCGATGAGAAGCCCTCCAATGATGGCACCCGGGACCGAGGTAAAGCCGCCCACAATGACCACCGGCAGCGCCTTCAGCGCCAGGATGGCGAGCGAGAACTGCACGCCGAGTTTGCTGCCCCAGACCATGCCAGCTACCAGCGCCGTGAAGCCAGCGACCGCCCACACGATGACCCAGATCCGGTTAAGCGGGATGCCGATCGACTGGGCGGCCTGGTGGTCATCGGCGACGGCGCGAAGCGCACGCCCGGTAGCGGTTTTCTGAAAAAAGATTGCCAGGACCAGCACCAGCGCGACAGCAATCAGCGCTGCGGCGATGTCGTCGCGATTGAGCAGGATGCCGCCCTCGAAGATATTGCCCAGCACCAGCAGCGGATCTTTGGACAGACCCAGATTGATCTCGTAGATGTCCGAGCCCCAGATGGTCTGGCCGAAACCATCGAGAAAGTAGGTGACACCCAGCGTGGCCATCAGCAGCGTGACCCCCTCCTGGTTCACCAGCGGCCGCAGCACTATCCGTTCGATGCCCTGGGCGACCACCACCATGATGAGCGCGGCCAGCACGAAGGCCAGAAGATTGGCGAGCAGCAGGCTCTCAAAGCCCAGCAGGCCTGGCAACCATTCGGCCAGCCGCGCCATGGCAAGTGCTGCAAACAGCACCATGGCGCCCTGCGCGAAATTGAACACACCCGAGGCCTTGAAGATCAGCACGAAGCCGAGCGCCACCAGCGAATAGAGGACGCCCGCCATCAGGCCGCCCAGCACCACTTCGATGAAAAATCCCATTCGGAGGCCTCCTGCGCCTAGTGCGCAACGCCCAGGTACGCGTCGATCACGTTCTGGTTGCTGCGAACTTCATCGGGCGTGCCATCGCCAATCTTCTTGCCGTAATCGAGCACCACCACCCGGTCTGAGATGTCCATGACCACGCCCATATCGTGCTCGATCAGCACGATGGTGGTGCCAAACTCGTCATTGACATCGAGCACGAAGCGGCTCATGTCCTGCTTTTCTTCAACGTTCATGCCGGCCATCGGTTCGTCGAGCAGCAGGAGCGACGGCTCCATGGCAAGCGCGCGTCCCAGGTCGACCCGCTTCTGAAGGCCGTAGGGCAGGCGCCCCACCGGGGTTTTGCGATAGGGTTGGATCTGCAGGAAATCGATGATGCGCTCACAGAATTCGCGATGCTCGATTTCTTCGCGCTCGGCTGCGCCTTTCCAGAACGCCTGCTGCAGGAGGTTGGTGCGCATCTTGAGCGTGCGCCCGGTCATGATGTTGTCGAGCACAGACATGCCCTTGAAGAGGGCCAGGCTCTGGAAGGTGCGCGCCACGCCGTTTGCGGCCATCGCATGCGGGTCGGTGTGCGTGTGATGCTCGCCGCGGAAAATGATTTCGCCCTGCTGCGGGGTGTAGACGCCGCTGATCACATTGAGCATCGAACTTTTGCCAGCGCCGTTGGGGCCGATGATGGCGCGAATCTCGTGCTCGCGAACATCAAACGAAATATCGGTAAGCGCCTTGACGCCGCCAAATGACAGCGAGATGTTGCGAAGATCGAGAATGACTTCGCCGATGTTGCGATGGTTCATGCGGCCCTCTGCTGCGCAGCCGCGGGCGCGAAGGTTTTGGCGTTCTCAAGGCGCAGCGTCGCCGACACCGCGCCGGTGCGGCCATCTTCGAAGCGCACCTGAGTCTCGATGAACTGCTCGTCGCGGCCGGCATATAGCGCATCGACCAGCACCTGATACTTTTGCGCGATGAAGCCACGCCGCACCTTGCGGGTGCGGGTCAATTCCTCATCATCGGCATCAAGTTCCTTGTGCAGCACCAGGAAGCGATGAATTTGCGAGGCGCTCATCACGGAGTCGGCTGCCAGATCGGCATTCACCTTCTCAACACACTCGCGGATCAGGGAATAGATTTCAGGGCGCGAGGCCAGATCGACGTAGCCGGTATAGGACAGGTTACGACGCTCAGCCCAGTTGCCGCAGGCCTCGAAATCAATGTTGATGAAGGCGATGACCTGATCGCGACCGTCGCCGAAGGCCACCGCCTCTTTGATGAACGGAAAGAACTTGAGCTTGTTCTCGAGATACTTGGGCGCAAACATCGAGCCGCCAGCGAGTTTGCCGACATCCTTTGCGCGGTCGATGATACGCAGATGACCGTCTGAATCGAGATAGCCGGCATCGCCCGTGTGATACCAGCCTTCAGCGTCTTTGACCTCTGCGGTGGCCTGGGCATTGCGGTAATACTCACGCAGAAGCCCCGGGCTTCGGATGAGCACTTCGCCTGCTTCAGTGACACGAATGCTGACCCCGTCCATCGGCGGGCCCACGGTATCGGGCTTGACCTGGCCGTTGGGCTGAACACAGACAAACACGGCGGTTTCGGTGGAACCGTAAAGCTGTTTTAAGTTGATGCCGATGGATCGATAGAACACGAACAGGTCGGGCCCGATGGCCTCACCCGCGGTGTAGGCCACCCGCACGCGACTCATGCCGAGCGCGTTTCGAAGCGGCCCGTACATCAGAATGTCGCCGGCGCGGTAGAGCAGCCTGTCGGCCACCGAAACCGTCGTGTCGCCATTGAGGATGCGCTCGCCAACCCGGCGGGCGACCTCCATGAAATAGCGGTAAAGCGCCCGCTTGGGCGCGGCCGCATCCTCCATTCGGATCGTGACCTGCGTGAGCAGCGCCTCGAGCACGCGGGGCGGCGCGAAATAGTAGCTGGGGCCGATCTCGCGCATGTCGGCCGAGACCGTGGATTGCGACTCAGGGCAATTGACGGTGAACCCTGCGGCAAGCCACTGCGAGTACGAAAAAATATTCTGGCCAATCCAGGCCATGGGCAGGTAGGCAAGCACCTCTTCGCCGCTGGTGAGGCCCTCCATCTGCGAGGCTGCGCGCGACATCGAGATCAGGTTGCGATGCGAGTGGATCACGCCCTTGGGGTTGCCGGTGGTGCCCGAAGTGTAGAACATCGCCGCGATGTCGTCGGGCGAACAGCTGGCGGCGCTGCGCTTGAGAAGCTCGGGATGCGAGCGGAGGAAATCTTTACCCCGACTGATCAGCGAATCCATGCTGAGCAGTTCGGGTTGGGTGTAGTTGCGAAGGCCGCGCGGGTCGTCGTAGACGATATGCGCAAGGAGGTCGTGCTGCGCCTTCAACTCGAGCAGCTTGTCGGTCTGTTCCTGATCTTCAACCACCGCGAAAGCAATTTCGGCATTGCGGAAGACGAACACCATTTCGGCGGCCACCGCATCCTGATACATGGGAACCGGGATGCCGCCAAGCGCCTGCACCGCGATCATGGCTGCGTAGAGCCGCGGGCGGTTCTCACCGATGATGGCCAGATGCTGGCCTTTTGAAAAGCCGAGCTCGGTCAGGCCGGCTGCGATGGCCTCGACCTGAACCGCGAGCTCGCGCCAGCTGGTGGTCTGCCAGATTCCGTAGATTTTTTCGCGCAGCGCCGGTGCATCCGGGCGCGCGGCGGCGTGCTCGAGCAGCAACTGGGGGAAGGTCGTTGCGCCAAGCGTAAGCACGCGCGCTTCGTCAGCATCGGGCCCCTGAGCCATCGGCGTTGTCCCCTCATGGTGTTGTTTGGATCAGCGTTCTACGCCGGCCAGCTTACCCGGAACTTACCGGCAACGGCCGCAGCGGGTAAACCCCTGTTGCGCGTCGCCGGCTGATTTGCATCAAGCGTAGCTGTAAAACCCGCGGCCGGTTTTGCGGCCGAGCAAACCGGCATCAACCATCTCGCGAAGCAGCGGCGCGGGCCGGTACTTGGGATCCTTGAAAGCGTTATACAGCACATCCATGACCGCAAGCAGCACGTCGAGCCCGATCATGTCGCAGAGTGCAAGCGGCCCGATGGGATGGTTGCATCCCAGACGCATGCCGGTGTCGATTTCATCGGCGCTTGCAACGCCCTCCGCGAAAGTGAAGATTGCTTCGTTCAGCATGGGGCAGAGGATGCGATTGACCGCGAACCCGGCACTGTTTTTGACGCCAATGGGGGTTTTGCCCAGCCGCCTGGCCAATTCAGCCACCGCTTCAAGGGTTTGTTCCGAGGTGCGCAATCCCCGAATGATCTCGACCAGCGCCATGACCGGCACTGGGTTGAAAAAGTGCATGCCAACGAACAGTTCGGGCCGGCTGATCTGAGCGGCCAGCCGGGTGATGGAAATCGATGAGGTGTTGGTGGCGATGATCGTGCCCGGGCGGGCGATCGCGTCGATGCCCTTCAGAATCTTGATCTTGATCGCTTCGTTTTCGGTGGCCGCTTCGATGATCAGGTCGGCGC
>Ga0194123_10001014_pt1 | contig 45691 bp, 33 predicted proteins | sample TA2MahsurfametaG_5_FD_155479 | JGI IMG/M metagenome (GOLD analysis project Ga0194123, IMG submission 155479) | Freshwater microbial communities from Lake Tanganyika, Tanzania - TA2015023 Mahale A surface | ecosystem: Environmental > Aquatic > Freshwater > Lake | place: Tanzania: Lake Tanganyika... | reverse complement strand
TAGAGAGAACGATTGGTGCCAAACTAACCAGGAACGGATTTCGCGAGCTGGCGAGCGGCGATCCAGTCGGCGATCTGCTGGCGTCGCGTGTTCCAGCCCCGGCCGAAGCGCTCGCGGAGGAAGTGGTCGTAGAGGCCGACGAGCACCGCGTCGAACGTCGCGAGCCGGTCGAGCCGCTCCTCGATCTCGAGGCGCGGCGTGCGCGCCTCCTCGCTGGGCGCCCCGAGCTTGAGGCCCGTCACGGCGAAGCGGTCGCCCTGCAGCACGCACTCGAACTCCTGGCCGTGCGCGGCGACGAGCAGGCCGAGCTTGCGCGGCCACTTGCCCGCCTGCAGCGCCTTGATCGCCTCGGGCGCGCGCGTGGGCAGCTCGCCGCGCAGCGACACGCGGCCGCCGGTGCCCCACGGGCACTCGAGGTCCACCACCTTGTCGACCACCAGCGCCACGGGCACGTCCTTCGTGTCGATCGACCCGCCGTTCTCCTCGGCGTGCCACCAGAGCCAGAGCAGGAACACGTTGCCCAGGAAGTCGCGCGGCTCGCCGCCGGCCATCGCCCACGGCACCTCCGGCCGGCCCTTCGCGCGCGGCGCGCCGCCCTCCTCGCCCGCCGCCTGCGCCGGCGGCTCGGTGAAGGCGTCCGGAAGCGCGTCGTCGAGGTCGCTCGTCATGCCGCGCTCGCCCATCAGGTCGGCGGCGAGTCCCCCCGCGGTCCTGCGCGCGAGCTTGCATCCGTAGGTCGCCTCCACGAGGCCCCGCAGCTCCTTGAACGCCGAATCCCCGGAGGCAGGCGCGAGCACCGACTTGCGCACGAGGTCGAAGAGCACGGGCATCAGCGTGATGCGCCGGTACTTGCCCTCCGCGATCTCCTCCTTGCAGCGCCGCTCGGCCTCGCCGCGCGCTTCCTTGCGCGCGCTGCGGCTGAGGACTCCGGCCACCGCCGAACCCTCCTCGGTGGATCGCCGCTCGTCCTCCGCCATTGCCACGTACGCGCGCTTGATCTCGGCGGGCACGCGCGCCACGTCCACGCGCATCGCGCACAGGATCGCGCCGCTGAACCCGCAGTGCTCCCACGTGAAGTCGGTGTCGAAGACATGCCGGCCGGTGCACCAGCCGCTCGCGGTGCCCTCCTCCGCGACGGTGCGGTTGCGCACCACGTGCTGCGCGAGGAGCTCGAGCGCTCCCTCGCCGGCGGCGTCGGGGAGGGATCCGGCGATCCCGAAGCGCGAGTAGGAAACGGAGCCTTGGCGGAACGGCATCGGGCAAGTGTCCGCGCTCCCGCAGCGCGTCGGCACCCAATCGACAGGTCATCCACGGCTCGAGGCCGCACGCGGACGCCCTATGATCGACCCCGGTTTCTCCAGGCATGCCCCCCGATCTCCGCAGAACAGGCGCCGACCCCGCGTCGGCGGGCCACCGCTCCCGGCGCGAGCGCGCCGCGGACCGTCTGGGCGCGTGGATCGTCGCGCACCCGGTGGCGATCGCGGTCGGCGCCTTCCTCGTGGCCGCGGCAGCCGTGGCGTGGAGCTGGGACCGCGTCCGGATCGATGCCAACACGGACTCCCTGATGGGGACCGACCGGCCCTACGTCGCGCGCTACCTCGGGTTCCTCCGCGAGTTCGGCGATCTCGAGTACGCATGGATCGTGGTGGACGGGCGCGGCTCGGGCGGCGTGCCGCGACCCGGCTCGGCCGAACGCGCGGTCGACCTCCTCGATGCCCGACTGCGGGGCAATGAGGGGATCGCCGAGGTCCACTCCCGCGTCACCGTCCCCGAGCAGCGGCGACTGGCCACATGGGCGATGCCCACCGCCGACCTCCGCGGCCTGGTGACGGCGCGCGACGCGCTGCCGGGCATCGCCTCCGCGCCCGGCGCCGGCACCGTCCTCGCCGACGCCGACCGCCGGCTCCGATCGCTCTTCGAGGGCGGGCTGTCGATGCCCCGCGAACGTGCCGAGCGCGAGGCGGCCAGCGCCATGCTCGGGCTCGAGGTGCTTGCGAGCGCCGCGCCCGGCGCGCCCGAAGGCCTCGGTTCCCCGCGAGAGTCGCGTTACCTCGTGAGCGACAGCGGCAACCTCTGGTTCGTCGGCATCCTGCCGAGGAAGGACTTCTCGCAGCTCGAGGTGATCGACGGCCCGCTGGCGGCCATCCGCAGCGCCGTGGCGGAGGTGCGCGCGCAGGTGCCCGAGGTCGAGATCGGCCTCACGGGCAAGCCCGTGCTGCAGGCCGACGAGATGGCCACCACCAACCGCGACATGAACCTCTCGAGCATCGTGGGGCTCCTGCTCTGCACGGCGCTCTTCATGGCGGTGTTCCGAGGCGTGCGGCTTCCGCTGATGGCGCTCGCGGCGTTCCTCGTCGGATGCGCGCTGACGTACGCGGCCGCCGCCCTGCTCTACGGACGGCTCAACCTGCTCAGCATCGTGTTCATGCTGGTGCTCGTGGGCGTGGGGCTCGACTACGGCATCCACATGACCGCGCGCTACCTCGAGGCGCGCCGCCGCGTGGGCGTGCTGCCGTCGGTCCAGCACATGATGCGCACGGCGGTGCCGAGCAACCTGAGCGGCGCGCTGACGTCGGCCGGCGTGTTCCTGCTGGCGTGGTTCACGGAGTTCCAGGGGCTCCGCGAGCTGGGCGTGGTCTCGGGGGTCGGCCTGCTCCTGACGCTCGCATCGATCGTGCTGGTGCTGCCGGCGCTCATCGTGATCTTCGACCACCGCATGGCGAGGGCCGGGCCGGGCGCGACGCCGGCGTTCTTCGCGCGGCGCGAGCCCGCAGGCGTCGCCATCGACCGCCCCGGCGCGATGCGGACCACGGCCATGAGCGTGGCGCTCGCGGTGCTCGCCGCCCTCTACGGGCTGACGCACCTGCGCTTCGAGACCAACCTGCTGCGGCTGCAGGCCAAGGGCCTCGACAGCGTGGAATGGGAGCACCGCGTGATCGACGACTCCGCGGCCGCGAGCTGGTTCGGGGCATCGACGGTCGACTCCATGGACCAGATCCCGCCGCTCGTGGATCGGCTGCGCGCGCACCCGGAGGTCGGGCAGGTGCGCAGCGTGCTCGACGCGGTTCAGCAAGAGACCGACGAGCGTGCGCAGCTGCGCCGCCAGTTCGCAAACGCGGTGGAGGCGCGGCCGCCCGCCGCCGACGCGGACACGCCCTGGGGCGCCGAGGAACTCCGCGGCGCCGCAGGGCGCGTGTCGGAGCTCGCCGGACACGCGCGGCGCGAGGCCCCGGCCGCGGCCGCAGGGATGGACGGGCTTGCCGGCCGCCTCCGCGCGCTGGCCGACCTCTGCGACCCCTCGCGCCACGGCAGCGATGCCGCGGCGGTGGCGCGCGCGAGCGTCGACGAGGCGGCCCGGCGGGCCCGCGACTCGGCGGTCCTCATGGCCGACGGCGCGCGGCGCACGCTGCGCGATGCGCTCCCCGAGGCCGTTCGCGCGCAGATGGTGTCGCCGAACGGCAGGTTCCTGGTGATGGCGCATCCCGCCGAGGACGTGTGGGAATCCGGCCCGCTCGCCGCGTTCGTGGCCGCCCTGCGCGACGCGGACCCCGATGCCACCGGCGTCCCGATGACCGTCAGCGAGTCGATGGCAAGCATGGAGCGGTCGTTCGCGCTGCAGGCGGTGCTGGCCACGGCGATGGTGTCCGCGCTGCTGTGGCTCGACCTGCGCAACGCGCGCGAGGCGCTCGCCGCGATCGCGTCGCTCGCGATCGGCGTGGCGTGGACCGTCGGCCTGATGGCGGCGCTCGGCACCACGTTCAACCTCGCGAACTTCTTCGCCATCCCCATACTCATCGGGCTGGGGATCGACAGCGCCATCCACATCACGCATCGGGCGCACGAGGGCGCGCTCGACCTGGGCTTCGGCTCCACGCGCCGAGCCGTGGCGGTGACGGCGCTGACCACCACGATCGGGTTCGGCGCGCTGGCGCTCGCGCACCACCAGGGCCTGCGGAGCCTGGGGATCGCGATGGCCGTCGGCAGCGCCTGCTGCATGGTGACGGCCGTGTGGACGCTCCCGGCGCTCCTGCGAGTGGTGGGCCTACGGTCGCGGACGGCGCCCGGGCCCGCCTGAGTGCCCTACCATCGGGGCATGCACATCCGTCGGGCCTTCGCCGTGCTCGCGCTCGCCTCATCGCCGCTCGCAGCATGCGGCGACGCACCCTCGGCCGGCATGGCGCGGGCCGACGCCGTGAAGGTCGCGTACTCGGTCGAGGGAATGCACTGCGACGGATGCGCCGGGGCCATCGTCGCGGAGGTGCAGGAGGTGAAGGGAGTGCGCACGGTGGAGTGCACCTTCGCGTCCCGGCAGGCGGTGATCACGCTCGACGATCCCTCCGCCCGTCCCGAGGCGGAGCGCGCCATCACCAGGCTCGGCTACCGGATCGCCCCTGCTCCCGCCGCGGCCGCCGCTCAGGAACCTGACTCGAGGTAGTCCTCGCAGGCCCGCGCCGCGAGGTCGGCGGCCTCGTCGAGCGACGCGGCGATGCGGGCGCCGGCGGCGTGCACGTGGCCCCCGCCCTCGAAGCGCGCGGCCAGGTGGTTCACGTCCACGAACGCGCCGCCGGGCGCCGCGGGCGGCTTGCTCCGGAAGCTGGCCTTCGTGAGCCGGGGCTCGCTCTCCACGAGGAGCACGCTGACCTCCACCTCCGCGACGGACATCGGCTCGTTGACGAGGCCGGCGAGGTCGTCGACCCGGGTGCCCGTGGCCTCGAAGTCCGCGCGCGCGAGGCGCATGACCGCCACCCGCCCGCCGCACGCGTAGCGCAGCGACGACAGCGCGCGCGCCGTCAGGAGCGGGCGCCCGGGCGCGTCGCCCTGCTCAACCATGCGGAAGAGCGCATCCTTGTCGACGCCGCAGGCGAGGAGCCGGGCCGCGAGCGCGAAGACGCGGTCGTCGGCGCCGCTGAACCGGAACCAGCCGGTGTCGGTGGCGAGCCCCGCGAAGAGCGCCTCGGCCACGGTGTGCCGAGCGCGCCGGGTGCCCGGGCCGAGCGATGCGCCCAGTTCATCGAGGATCGGCACGAGCACCTGCGTGCAGCTCGCGCACGAGACGTCGACGATGCGCGCGGGCGCGACGAGGTCCCCGCGCGCATGGTGGTCGATTCCCGCCACCATCGACGCGTTGGCGCGCAGCCAGTCGCGGCAGTGCTCGAGCTGGCTCCAGGCGCCCGTGTCCACCACCACGGCAAGGTCGCAGCCGGGCCCCGGCTCCACGGGCCCGCGGTCCGCGTGCCGGTGCTCGCCGGGCTGCGCGAGCCCGAGGATGCTGCGGTCGATCGGGCCCGCGACGGCGACGTCGACCTCCGCGCCGAGGGCGCGCAGCGCTCGGCCGAGCGCAAGGGCCGACCCGAGCGCGTCGCCGTCGGGCTTGAAGTGCGTGGTCACGAACGGGCGGCGCGCGGAGCGCAGCATGGCAGCCATCTGCGCGTGGTTGACGGTGGACCGGTAGGTCATCGGGCAGGCACCTTACGCGAGGGCCGCCGCCTGCGCGACGTCGTGGCGAAGCTGCGCAGCGAGCGCATCGGGCCCGGGAAAGCGCCACTGCTCGCGCAGCCAGCGCCGGAAGCGGACGGTGATGGCCCACCCGTAGTCGTCGAGCGCGCGCTCGAGGCCCACGACGTGCACCTCGAGGGTGCGCGCGGCGCGGCCGAAGGTCGGCTTGGTGCCGATGCTGATGGCCGCGGGACGCAATGCCCCGTCGACGAGCGCGTCGCCCGCGTAGACGCCGTCCGCCGGGAGCGCGATGCCGGGCGCATGCACGTTCGCCGTGGGAAACCCAAGCCCGCGGCCGCGTCGGTCGCCGGGCTCGACGGTGCCCGCGACCTCGTGCGGCCGGCCGAGGAGGAGCGCGGCGTCCGCGACGCGCCCGACCGCCAGCATCCATCGCACCGCGCTGCTGCGTGCGGCCACGATGGAGCCGTCGGCAATGGCCACCTCCTGCTCCGCGACCTCCACCGTGCCGAAGCCGAGGCGGTCGCCGATCGCGCGCAAGGTGCCCACGTCCCCGGCGCGGCCGCGGCCGAAGCGGAAGTCGCCGCCCTCGGCAATGGCATCGAACGGGAGCGCACCGCGCAGGCGCGCGACGAACTCCTCGGGGGTGTCGGAGAGCAGCCCGCCGCGCGGGTCGAGTTCGAGCACCTCGTCGCATCCCGCCTCGCGGAGGAGATCGGCGCGGCGCGCGCCAGGCGTCAGCCGCGCGGGCGCGCCCTCGGCCCGGAGCACGCTCGCCGGGAGCGGCTCGAACGTGACGGCGACCGTCCGCCCGCCGGCACCCGCGGCGGCGCGCGCCGCGGCGACCAGCGCCTGATGGCCGAGGTGGACGCCGTCGAAGTTGCCGATGGTGGCGACGAGCATGGCGAAGGGCCGAACCGGGAAAGGATATCGGTGCCCCGGGGCCGCGCAGCCCGTGCCGAAAATGCCGGGAATCACTGGTTGGTTGGACGTGGAGCGGCGTGGTATCACCCACGGAATGCGACCTGCCGATTCCGTGGCCCCCGCCCCCTCCGCTCCTGCTTCAGGCGCACCCGACGCGACGGTGCTCCTCAGCGACCTGAGCCGCAGCTTCCAGCAGGCGGCGGACCGCATCGTGCCGTGGTTCGTGGCGCAGATGCCGCGCATGTACTTCGAGGACACGCGCGCCGACGACGTGGCATCGCACCTGCGCGCCATCATCGCCGCGCGGGCCTCCGGCCAGCCGCTCCACCTCACGGTGCGCAGCGAGGACGGGCGCCAGTGGACCATGATCCGCGAGGGCAACCGGCCCGGCGTCCTCGCCGAGGTGGTGGCTTCGCTGCCGATGACGCCGTCGCTGCGCGCGGCGAAGATCCACGGGTCCATGGACGGAGTGCTCGTGCTCGACACCTTCGAGTTCGGCGAGCGCGAGCCGTTCAACGGGGCGCTCCCGTCGCAGGCGGACAAGCTGCGCGCGACCATCGAGTTCGCGAACTCGCACGCCAAGGACTGGTCCGAGCAGGCCATCCGCGCCTACTTCGCCGGCTGCGCCGCGGACTACGTGTCCACGCTGACCCCGCACCGCCTCAACAAGCACCGCCTGCTGGTCCAGCGCGTGAGCGGCACCGAGGGCACCGCCATCGAGACCGAGCCCGAGCTCGCGGGCGAGCTGACCCGCATCACCATCGCGTTCTCCAACGCGCGCTGCCGCACCATGCTCGAGCGCGTGGCGCAGGTCCTGAGCCGCGGCGGCATCAGCATCCAGCGCGCCTACCTCGACCAGGTCGCGGACCCCCCGCACGGCTCGGTCACGCTGCTCGGCTTCGTGATCCAGACCCAGGACGGCCGGTCCGTGGACACCGCCGGCGCCGCGTGGAAGCAGGTCGAGCACGACCTCACGCGCATCAAGTGGATCGACTCGGAGACGATCGAGCTTGCCAACAGGCACGAGGGCCTCACCCTCGACGAGGCCGAGCTGACGCTCGCGCTCTGCGCGCTCTCGCACCAGCGGCTGGTGCACGTCGACCGCCTCCTCTACTCGCCCGAACGCATCGTCGCCGCGGCGGAGCGAAACATGGCGCTGGTGCGCAAGGTGACGGCGCTCTTCCTGGCGCGCTTCGACCCGAAGGCCCCGCTGACCGACGCGGCGTTCGCGGACCGCGCCGCGAGGCTGCGCGCGGAGATCGACGCGAAGCAGGATCCGGACGGCACGGCCACGGTGCTGCGCGCCATGCTCGACGCGGTGGATGCCACGTTCCGCACCAACTGGTTCGTGCGCACCCGCTTCGGGCTGTCGCTGCGCATCGACCCGGCGTACCTGCGCGACGACCGCCGGCCGGAACTGCCCTACGGCACCTTCTTCGTCTTCGGCCGCGGCTTCTTCGGTTTCCACAACCGCTTCAAGGAGATCGCCCGCGGCGGCCTGCGGGTGGTGAAGCCCACCTCCGCGGCGCAGCACGCCCGCGAGCGCGAGCGCGTCTTCGACGAGGTCTACGGCCTCAGCTGGGCGCAGCAGCAGAAGAACAAGGACATCCCCGAGGGCGGCGCCAAGGCCGCCATCCTGCTCGAGCCCGAGTCGGACATCACGCGCTGCGTGAAGAGCTTCGTCGACAGCCTGCTCGACCTGATCACCGACTGCCCGGAGACGCGCAAGGCGATCGTCGACCGCTTCGGCACCAAGGAGCTGATCTACCTCGGGCCGGACGAGAACATCACCCCCGCGCACATCGAGTGGATCGTGACGCGTGCGCGCCAGCGCAGGTACGCGCTGCCCGACGCGTTCATGAGCTCCAAGCCCGGTGCCGGCATCAACCACAAGGTCTACGGCGTCACCAGCGAGGGCGTGAACGTGTTCCTCGAGGTCGCGCTCCGCGCCCGCGGCATCGACCCGCGCAAGCGGCCGTTCACCGTGAAGATCACCGGCGGCCCGGACGGCGACGTCGCGGGCAACATGATCCGCATCCTCGACCGCGACTACGGCGCCAACGCCCGCATCGTGGGCATCGCCGACGGGAGCGGCGTCGGCGAGGACCCGGACGGGCTCGACCATGCCGAGCTGCTGCGCCTGTTCAGGGAGGCGCTGCCGATCGCCAGCTTCGACCGGAGGAAGCTCGGCCCGAAGGGCCGCGTGGTGTCCGTCGAGGAACCCGAGGGCGCGCAGCTGCGCAACACGCTGCACAACCGCCTGGTGACGGACGCGTTCGTCCCGGGCGGCGGGCGGCCCGCCACCATCAACGACGGCAACTGGCGCGACTACCTGACCGCCGACGGGAAGCCGTCGAGCCCGATCATCGTGGAGGGCGCCAACCTCTTCCTCACGCCGGGCGCGCGCAAGGAGCTCTTCAGGGCCGGCGCGCTCATCTTCAAGGACTCGAGCGCCAACAAGTGCGGCGTCATCTGCTCGAGCTACGAGATCGGGGCGAGCATGCTGCTCAGCGAGCAGCAGTTCCTGGCCATCAAGGCGGAGTTCGTCGAGCAGGTGCTCGTCAAGCTGCGCGAGCTGGCGCGCTCCGAGGCCGAGCTCCTGATGGCCGAGGGCCGCAGGCACCCGCACACGCCGCTGACCGAGCTCTCCACCGAGCTCTCCAAGGTCATCAACGACGCCGCCGACGCGATCCGCGCCTCGATGGACGGATGGAGCGCGGCCGACCGCGAGCTGGCCAGGCAGGTGGTGCGCGAGCACATCCCGCAGAAGCTGCAGGACACCGCGGGCGACCGGCTCTGGAAGGACCTCCCGCAGGCGTACCTCGACTGGATGGTCGCCAAGCGCCTGGCATCGGGCATCGTGTATCGCGAGGGCGTGGGGTTCCTGGAGACCGTCGAGCGCGACGCGATCGCGGCCCTGGCGCTCCGCTACCTGCGCAAGCGCGAGGAGACCCGCAAGCTCGTCGACGGGCTGAAGGGCTCCAGCGCGCCGGGCGCCGCCCGGGCGGCCGAGCTCCTCGCCCGCTCGGGCACGCGCGCGGCGCTCGAGGACTTCGACTGACCGACGGCCCCGGGGCGGCATCCCCGGCAAATGGACTCAAACCGGCTGGTCCGCGCAAGCCGCGGGCCGGCCGGTTGTCATTCCGGCACGGCGCGGCGTACCCTCGGCGCCGGAGGCTTCACGTGAACTGGACGAACGCCCGATCGATCGCCCTCGCCGCCGGACTCCTGCTCTCGCCCGGGGCCGCGGCGCACGCGCAGCAGGTCGCCGAGCGATCCGCCGCCGAGGCCGGCACCATCGACCGCGTGGTGATGTACCCGACCGGCGCCGCCGTGACGCGCGCACTCCACCGGGAACTGGCGCAGGGTCTCTGGACGCTGCGCGTGACCAGCCTTCCCGAGGGCGTCGACCCGCGCCGGATCCAGGCGCGCCTGCGCACGGGCGACGTGCCGGTCGACGGTGCCCCGAGGCTGCTCGGGGTGGAGTACGAGGAGGCGCCCGGGCTTGACCTAGCGGGAAGCCCGGAGGGCGTGGAGCTCGCCGAGAAGCTGAAGGCCGCGCGCACCAGGCTCGAGCGCACGAAGCAGGACCTCGCGCAGCGCGCGCAGGAGGACGCGCGCATCGACCAGGTGGCGGTCCGTGCCACAGCCAACGCCACCGCCGACGGCGGCACCGCCAAGGCAGATCCCGCGAGGTCGCTCGAGCAGCTTGCCTGGGTGCAGGACCGCAAGGCCACGTCGCTCGCGGCGCGGCGGGAGCTCGAGCAACTGGCGGAGGCCACCGCGCGCGAGGTCAGCACGCTCGAGGCCACGATCGCGCAGCGCGGTGCCGCCGGGCGCGTGCAGCGCGCGGCGGTGGTGCGCATCGCGGCGCCCACCGCGTGCGAGGCGGACCTCGACGTCACGTACTTCGTGCCCGCGGCACGGTGGTCGCCGGCCTACACGGTGCGTGCCGCCGGCGACCGCACCGCCACGGGCATCGAGTACGACGCCGTGCTCGTGCAGCAGTCCGGCGAGGAGTGGAAGGACGTGCGCATCTCGCTCTCGACCGCCAACCCCGATGATGCCGCGCAGCCGGGCGAGGTAGAACCGGTCTACGTCGACGTGCAGCAACCGTCTTATGGACTCGCGGGCGGGCTCGCCGAGGCCGCCGAGGGTGGTTCGCGCCCGCGCTTCGCCAAGCGCGGCAAGCCCGGGCGGCCGTCGGGAGGCGGCCCCGGCGGCGGCGGGTTCGTCGGCACCGGCGGCGACGACGACGCCGGGGCGCCCGCGGGCAACCTGGAGGACATGCGCGCCGACGAGCTCGCGAGACTTGCCGAGGGCGCCTCGGTCGCGGATGCCGGCATCGCCGCCACCTTCGAGCTGCCTCGCCGCGTCACCGTGCCGAGCGACGCTCGACGGAGCCAGCGAACGCGCATCACGACCATCGATCCGACGTGCAGCTTCGTGTACGTGGCCGAGCCGCTGATGACGGAGTCCGTCTACCTGCGCGGCGACCTCGTCAATGCATCGCAGTACCAGCTGCTGCCCGGCCCCGCCGACATCTCGATGGGCGGCGACTTCATCGGCACCACGCCGATGCCCTCCGTCGCCCCGGGGTCTCCGTTCAAGGTGTTCTTCGGCCCTGACCGCGCCATCCGCGCCAAGCGCGAGGTGGTGTCGAAGGTCACCGGCGCGGCGGGCCTGTTCGGCGGCAGCGTGGCCACCACGTGGAAGTACCGCGTCACGCTCGACAACGGCACCGGCCGCGACCTGCGCGTCGAGCTCCTCGACCGGCGGCCCGTCAGCCGCAACGAGAAGATCGAGATCAAGGTCGCGGACCTCTCCTCGGCGCTGTCGACCGATGCCGAGTACGCCGCCGGACCGCAGAAGTCCGGCATCCTGCGCTGGGACCTCGCCGTGCCCGCCGCCGCGCGCGGCAAGGCGGCGCTGCCCGTGACGTGGACCGTCCAGGCGACGCATGCGAAGGACGTCCAGACCACCCCCCTCCCCGACTGACCGAGGCCAATCGATGCACGCCATGATCCTCCGATCGTCGATCGCCGCCGCGGCGCTCCTTGCGGGCATTGCCGTGCCGGCCGTCCGCGCCCAGGCCCCGGACGCTCCCGAGCCGGTCGCGCAGCAGGCCTCCGATCGCGGCACCGTCCGCGCCGTGACGCTCTACCCCGACCGCGCCTCGGTGACGCGCAGCGTGAGGGTGCAGCTCAAGCAGGGCCTGTGGACGCTGCGCATCCCCGACCTCCCGCGCTCGGTGGACGCGCGCTCGCTGCAGGCGAAGGTCACGTCCACGGGCACCGCCGCGGACCGGGCCGCCCGGCTCCTCGGCGTCGAGTTCGCCGCCACGCCCCGCATGGACTTCGCGAGCAGCCCCGAGGGCGCGGCGCTCGCCGACGCCGTCCGCGACCTGCGGCGCAAGCTTGCCTACCTCGCGCAGGACCGCGCAGCCCTCGAGGCGCACGAGAAGCTCGTCGACCAGGTCGGCATCCGCCCGACGGCGGGCGCAGGCCCGGACGGCGCGACGCAGCCGCTCGACCTCGCCGCGGTCGAGCGCCAGCTCGAGGCGGTGCGCAACGAGAAGAAGCGCATCCTCGACGCTTCGCGCGAGATGGACGAACGCAAGGAACGCCTCCAGCGCGAGGTTGCCGTGGCCGAGCAGCAGCTTGCCTCGCGGGGCGGCGCCGACCGCACCGAGCGCGCCGGGCTGGTGCAGCTTGCGGTGCCCCAGGATGCCTCGGTGGAGGTGCAGTTCACCTACCTCGTGAAGGGCGCGGGCTGGGCACCTGCCTACGCGGTACGCGCCGCGGCGGACCGGAGCGCGGTCACCGTGGAGTACGACGCGCTCGTGGTGCAGAGCACGGGCGAGGACTGGAACGAGGTGACCCTCTCGCTCTCGACCGCCGAGCCGACGCGCGCCTCGGGGCCGCCGCCGGTCGAGCCCTGGTTCGTGGACGTGTTCGTCCCGCCGCCGGTGGCCACCGCCGCCCCCGCGGTGCGTTCGATGAACGCGGCGCCCATGGCCATGGCCGATGCCGCGCCGGGTTCGCCCGCACCCGCCGCCGACATGCCTGAGGAGAGCGCCGAGATGCGCGAGGCGCTCGAGGAGCTCTCCGCCGGAGCCGCCGTGAACGACAACGGCACCGCGGTGACCTTCGACCTGCCCCGGCCCGTCACGCTCTTGAGCGATGCGTCCCGCCAGCAGCGCACGCGCATCGGCACCGTCGAGCCGAAGTCGGCCTTCACCTACGTGGCCGCGCCGATCCTGTCCGAGAGCGTCTTCCTGCGCGGGGACCTCGCCAACGAGAGCGCGTTCCAGCTGCTGCCCGGACGGGCGCAGGTCTTCATGGGCGGCGACTTCGTGGGCGACTCGATGATGCCGTCGGTGGCGCCGAAGGACGAGTTCCGCATCTTCTTCGGCCCCGACCGGGCCCTGCGCGCCAGGCGCGAGGTGGCGTCGCGGTCCACCGGTTCGAGCGGCCTCTTCGGAGGCAGCACCGTCACCTCGTGGAGCAACCGGATCACCGTCGACAACGGCACCGGGCGCGACGTGCGCATCGAGATCTACGACCGCCGTCCCGTCAGCCGCAACGACAAGATCGAGGCCAAGGTCACGAGCGTCGTGCCCCCGCCCAGCACCGACAAGGCCTATGTCGAGCAGCGCATGCCGCAGGGCATCCTGCGCTGGGACCTCGTGCTCCCGGCCGCCGCGCGCGGCCCCAAGGCCACGACCATCGCCTGGACCGTCGAGGTGACGCGCCCGGCCGACCTGACCATCACGCCCCTGCCCGACTGACGGCTCAGAACCACCAGGCCTGCGCCGGCTTCTCCTCCACGATGCACTCCTGGAGGAATGCCACGGCGCGCTCGAAGCCCTCGTCGACGCTCATCATGGCGTCCTCGTGCTCGATGGACAGCACGTGGTCGTAGCCGTGGCGGCGCAGCATGCTGACGAACGGGCGCCAGAAGTCGGTGCCATGCCCCCATCCGCACGTGCGGAAGTTCCACGCGCGACGCTTGAGGTCGCCGTAGGGCTTGCAGTCGAGGTAGCCGTTGAGCGGGCCCTCGTGCCGGTCGAGCTCGGTGTCCTTGGCGTGCACGTGGAAGAGCAGCCCGGCCTCGCCGAGCTGTCGCGCAACGAGCACCGGGTCCATGCCCTGCCAGAAGAGGTGCGACGGGTCGAGGTTCGCGCCGAGCACCGGCTTGCCCTTCAGGCCCGCCTTGCGCTGGGCGAGGTCGCTCAGCTTGATCAGCGTCTCGCCGTTGTAGACGGTGAAGCCGGGGTGCGGCTCCCACGCCACGCGCACGCCGTGCTTGGCCGCGAACTTCGCCTGCTGCGCCCAGTACGGCACGAGCACCGTGTCCCACTGGTACTTCAGGATCTCGAGGAAGTCGCCGGGCCACGGGCAGGTGACCCAGTTCGGCGTGCGGTCGGCCTTCGACCCGCCGGGGCAGCCGCTGAACGTGATGACGATGTCGGTGCCCAGCTTCGGCGCAAGCTGAACCGCGGTGGCGAAGTCGTCGTGGTGCTTCCTCGCAAACCCCTTCTCGGGGTGCACCGGGTTGCCGTGCACGGCGAGCGCCGAGAGCATCAGCCCGTGCTGCTTGAGCACGCCCGTGATCCGGTCCTGCTCCTTGCGGCTTGCCAGCACCTTGCGCGGGTCGAAGAACGGCTTGCCCGGCCAGGCCCCCACGGGCAGTTCGATGGCCTGCAGGCCGATGTCGGCGATGTAGCTGCAGGTGTCCTCGAGGGTGCGGCCGGCAAAGAGGGCGGACATGACGCCGAGCTTCATGGAGAGGTCCTTTCGCGGCCGGGGGCCGCCGTGAGCAGGCCCAAAGCGTAGTTCCCGGCCCTGCGCGGCGCCCGGCAACCCGGGGCGTCCCGGCCGCGAACGATCCATGCGACAATGCCCGGAATGCCGCTCCTCGCCCTGCTTCTCTCGGTGCTCCTGCAGGACGCCCCTCCCGCGTCGCCGGGCGCGCCGCAGGCGACGCCCGCCGCGGCGCCGAAGGATTCGCCGGCGGCCCCGGCTGCCCCCGCCGCGCAGGAAGCCGCGAAGGAGGCCGCCGCAGCGCCGGCCCCCGCGCCCGTGGACCCGAGGCAGGTCTGGATCTTCGTGGACCGCTGGAAGGAGTTCGGCGGCACCGTGGTGGGCGAGACGGAGCAGGACATCACGGTCTTCGACGGCCACGAGACGCGCTCGTTCACCAAGTCGAAGATCGCCGACATCGTCGAGATCGTGCACCCCAAGCCGGGCCAGCGCGGATTGATCCAGCTCCGCGACGGCACCATCGTGCGGGGCGAGATCATCCGGGACTCCCTCGAGGAGGTCGAGTTCAAGGTGGACTCGGTGCGCGGCAAGCTTCCGCGCACGCAGGTGTACCGCGTCGTGCTCGAGCTCGACTTCGACACGCGCTACGCACGCATCCGGTCCACCATCGCCCCCGAGGAGCACGGCCGGCGGCTGGCGCTTGCGCGGTGGCTCGTGGAGCGGGACCGCATGGATCTTGCGGTCAAGGAGCTCGAGGCGCTCCTGCGCGATGCCGACGTCGAGGAGGCGCGCGACATGCTGCGCGACATCGACGCACGGATCAAGCTCGCGCAGTCGATCGAGCAGTCCAAGCGTGCCAAGCAGGCAGCCGCGCCCGGCCCTGCTCCTGCTCCTGCTCCTGCTCCTGCTCCTGCTCCTGCTCCCGGCCCTGCTCCCGCCGGCACGGCGCCGGCGCCCACGCCTTCCACCGACGTCCCCGTGGCCACCGAGCCCGTGGGGGCCGACCAGCAGCGGCGCGTGCCCTCGACGCGCGACATGCTGCCGAAGGACCTCCTCACGGACGCCGACGTCAACCTCATCCGCGTCTACGAGATCAACTTCCGGGATCCGCCGCGGGTGACCGTCAGCCCGGAAGGGGTGCGCCAGCTGATCCTCCGCTACGGCTCCAGCGCGCTGGTGCCCGCCACCACCCAGGAGCGCAACGCGCTGTACTCGAAGCCCGCGGTCGACCTCGCGCGGCTCCTCTTCGACCTCAAGGCGCGCGACCTCTACAGCTACATCGAGGTGGAGGAGGACCCCGAGTCGCTTGCGAAGTTCCGCACGCGGGTGCACAACTCATGGCTGATCGGCAACTGCGCCACGAGCCGCTGCCACGGCGGCCTCGATGCGGGCCGCTTCTTCCTCTACACGGGGAACGCCAAGGACCAGCGCATCCGCTACACCAACCTGATGACGCTGCTGTCGTTCAAGGTGGACGGCAAGCCGATGGTCAGCTTCGAGGATCCGCCCAACTCCCTGCTGGTGCAGTACGCGCTGCCGCGGCACCTGGCGCGGTACCCGCACCCCGACATCAAGGGCTGGAAGCCGGTGCTGAGCGAGTCGACCCCGCAGCTGATGCAGGACACGCTCGACTGGATCCGGTCGATGTACCAGCCGCGCCCGGACTATCCCGTCAACTACATCGCGCCGAAGCTCGACGCACCCGATGCGCCCGTCCCCACGCCCGACGGCCCCGACCGCTGAGACACGCCTGCCGCAGCGGGTACATTGAGCCCCCGGCCCACGGCCCCTCGAGAGAATCACAATGAAGAGCGCCCGCACGATCGTCGCCTCCGCCCTCCTCCTGACGCTGCCGCTGGCGGCCTGCAACGGCCTGCACACCCCGTCGGCCGCCGAGAACGGGGGCAAGAAGGTCGCCCAGGCGGCGGCGAAGGCCCGCGTACTGGCCAACCGAATCACGCACAGCCCCGATGCCGTGGGCAGGATGCTTCCGGGCGACGGCGAGGGTTCGCCCGAGCGCGAGGTGTCGCAGCCGCTCCTCGCGCCGGCCGAGGCGGCGAAGGAACTCCGCCAGCTCGCGTCCGAGGTGGCCTCGGCAGGCGGCACGGAGGCACAGCGCGGCGATGCAAAGGCACTCGCCACGCGGATGCGCCGCGACGCCATGATGCTCGACCTCATGGACCTCGAGCGCGTCGCCGGCCTCAAGGGCCAGGTTGCCTGGGACATCGGCGAGCGCATCGCCATGGTGCAGGCCATCAACGCGTCCGGGGACCTGAATGCCGCCACGCAGGCGGGCGGTCGCGTGCGCGCCATGCGCGGCGCGCGCGACTCCTACGCCCAGCTGCTCGAGGCGCTGCAGTCCGCGGGCGAGCAGGCGAAGCAGGCCCTGCAGCCGATCGATGCCGACATCGCGTCGAAGGGCAAGGATGCCGAGCAGCTCGATGCGGAGATCCAGTCCCTGCGTCTGCGCAGCGCCACCGGCCGCGCCGCGGAGTCGCTGCCGCTGATGGTCGAGGCGCGGCAGAAGCTCGACCAGGCCCAGGACCTGCGCATGGCCGCCGCGTCCGCCGACCGCGATGCGCAGCCGCTGCGCAGCGAGGCCCGGATCGTCGATGCGGCGCTGCAGGGCGCGGACGAGACTTCGGGGTTCCTCGGTTCGCGCGTCGACGAGGCCGAGAAGGCCGAGGAAGGCGCCAAGACGCGCACCACCGCGGCACAGCGGCGGGTCATGGCGCTCGCCGGCGAGATGGCCGAGCTGGCCAAGGAGTTCACGCGCCTCCAGTCGGAGTTCTTCGAGCCGGCGGTCAAGTCGGTCGAGGAGAACATGCAGGAAGGCGACCTCGCGTCCAAGGCCTCGACGGACGCGGCGATGATCGCGCTGATGAAGGCGCGGTTCGCGGCCATCCGTGCCGATGCCGTCGACCAGGGCATGGCGCTCGCGATGGCGGCCGCGGCATCCGCGGGCGCCGACGGCGTCGCGGTGATCGCGGCGATGCGCAGCGAGCGGACGAAGTTCATCGATGCCGCCAAGGCTTCGCTGGTCGAGGCGCGCAACGCCCTCTCCGGCGTGGATGCAACGCAGGCGTCGGGCGTGCTCGGGGCCGTCAACGAGCTGGCCGCGGCGCTCGGCGTGGACATCACCGCGCCGGCGGCGCCGGCCGAGGGCACCGCACCCGCGGAAGGCGAGGCACCCGCGGGCGACGGTGCGGCGGCACCCGCCGAGGGCGAAGCACCTGCCACCGAGGGCGCGACGCCGGCCGAGCCTGCGCCAGCGGAACCGGCCCCTGCCGATCCCGCGCCGAGCGATCCCGCGCCGAGCGATCCCGAGCCGAGCCCGCCCGCCGACCCCGCCGAGCCCAACAAGTGACGCCCGGCCCCGCCACGCGGGGCTGGCTCACGGGACCGAATCTACGCCGCCCGCGCGCAATGCCGCCCGGGCGGCGTTTCGCACGGCGACGGTGGCGTCCGCATCGAGCGCCACCGCGGCGAGCGATGCCCGCAGCGCCTCGCGCAGCGCATGCGGCGTGTCCGCCGACAAGAGCGCGTCCGCGGCCGCAAGCGCGGCGTTGCGGCGCCACATGGAGAGGTCGGCGCGCCGGAGCACGCCGTTGAGGCGGGCCCGCTCCATGTACTCCGCGGTCCACCCGAGCACCTCGAGGAGCGGCACCGTGCCGGTTCCTCCGCGGTACGCCTCGTGCGCACCGATGGCGCGCGAGCGCCGCGTGGGCTGCGAGTGCGGGCACGCCTCCTGGCAGTCGTCGCAGCCGAACACCCATGCCCCCACCCGGCCGGCGAACCACGGGTCCACGTCGCCGCGATCCTCGATGGTGACCGTCGAGATGCACCGCCGGGCGTCCACCGACCACGGCGCGATGGCGTCGGTCGGGCAGGCATCGATGCACCGCGTGCATCCGCCGCACGGATCGGGCGCCTCGCTCCCGGGCGCCAGCCCATCGGCGCGCACGGCCGCCAGCGGGAGCGTCGACACGATGCACCCGAGCAACAGCCAGGTGCCCGCGCCACCCGCCCCGATGAGGAGGGTGTGCTTGCCGATGCGGCCAAGCCCCGCGCGCTCGGCATGGTCTCGCTCCAGGACGGGCGCGGTGTCGACGCACGCGCGGAACCGGTGCGCGGGGTGCGCAGCGAGCAGCTCCGCGGCCACGGACTCGAGGCGCGCCCGGATCACCGCGTGGTAGTCCTCGCCGCGCGCGTAACGGGCGATGCGCCCCTCGCCGGGCACGTGGCGGTCCGGGCGTCCATCGTGGTAGCGGTCGGCCACGCAGAGCACGCTCACCGCGCCCGGGACCAGGATCCGCGGGTCGATGCGCCGCTCGAGTTCCTTCGCGAGATAGGCCATCGGGCCGTGCTTCCCCGCCGCCACCCACGCACGGAACGCATCCGCGTGACGGCCGGGCCGTGCGTCAGCGATGCCCGCGAGCGCGAATCCATGAGTCCTGCAGAGGGCAAGAAGCGCCTCCGACCGGGTCGACGGGGCATCGGCTGCGATCCCCGCCCCGATGCTCACCGAGCCACCCCCAGGAGCGCGGCCACGCGTCCGGGCGGCAGGTCCGGCACCAGGAGCCGTCGCCCCAGCACGGCTCCCGCCGCCAGGTACCCCGACCGCACCGCGCCTTCCATGGTGGCAGGCCAGCCGGTGCGGGTCCAGTCGCCGGCGAGAAACAGGTTGCGCACGCCTCCGTCGCGCTCGGTGCCCACCGCCCCGGCCTGCGGGCGGATCCGTTCGAAGCCGGGCACCACCGCGAACGTCGCCCGGCGCTCCTTCACGCTCCGCACCGAGACCGGCTCCACGCCCCGAGCGGCGGGCAAGGCCCACCGGATGTCATCAAGGACGCGCGCGGCGATCGCCGGCTCGTCGAGATCCATCCATGCCGCCGCGCCGCTGATGACGGCATGCACGTGCTGCGTCCCGTCGGCTGACGTGCCCTTGTCGAAGAGCCACTGCGTGCCGCGCCCGGGCAGCACCAGGTGCGGCAGATCGAGGACGCGCGAGGGAAAGCGCAGGTGCACGCCGACGATCGGGCTGGTGCCGACGCGGTCGAGGTGCCGCAGCCTGCCGTCCGCGGCGACGAGCGTCGACGAGCACAGCTTCGCGAGCCGGTCGGCGGGCACGGCGCTCACGACCGCGTCGGCGTCGAACGCACCCTCGTCGGTGACCACGCCGGTGACGCGGCGCCCGTCGAAGGCGATGGCCACCGCGCTGATGCCCAGGCGCACCTCGCCCCCGGCGGACCGGATCGCTTCCTCGGCCGGGTCGTAGAGCTCGACGAGCGGCACCGTGGAGATGCCCATCCGCGGCGCCGCGGCATTGGCAAGGAAACCCTCCTGGAAGACCTGCATCGCGCTTGCGGCGCTCGCCTCGTGGACGTCGAGGTTGCACGCGCTCACCACCACGGGGCTCCAGAAGCGCTCGACGGTGCCCTGCGGCTGCGCGCACTCGCGCAGGAAGTCGGCGAACGTCCGGTCCTCCCAACGCGCGCGCCCGGTGGGCCCCATCCGCAGCATCCGCCACATGGCCCTTGCCACCGCGCGCTTCTCGGCGAGCGAGAGCATGCGCATCGCCGCGAAGCTGCCCGTGAAGTGGGCGGGCGCCGGCAGCAGGGAGGGCCGCATGACGTCGGGCGCGTGCGGCGGGTTCGCCCAGAACACCTCGTCGTGCCACTCGATGGCGCCCTCCACGCCGAGGCGCGCGTAGAAGTCGAGCAGGTTGGTGCAGCAGCCCATGAGGATGTGCTGGCAGTTGTCGAGCACCTCGCCCGTGCGCGGGTCGGTGAAGCTCGTGGCGCGCCCGCCGAGCTTGCGGCGCGTCTCGAGCACCGTGGCCTGCACGCCCTCCTCCGCAAGGCGGAGCGCGCAGGCCAGGCCCGCGATGCCGCCGCCCACCACCGCGACGCGGCGCGGGGCGCTCACGGCGCGACCCCCGAGGCGAGGCGCCGCGCGCGCCAGGCGATCAGCGCCTTGCGCCACGCCGGCAGCCGGACCCGACGCTCCGACGCGATGCCCGCCGGCCGTGCCTCGATTCGGCCGAGGATGCCCCGGTAGATCTGCGTCATCGCCCAGAGCGTCGGCAGGCACGACGGCTCGATCATCCGGTCGAGCGGCGCGCTCCGCTCGTAGAACTGCGCCGCGCGGTCGCACTGCGCGCGCACGAACTCCGCGCACTGCGCGGGCGGGGTCCAGCGCCGCAGCGCCTCGGGCGTCAGGTCCATGCGCCGGAAGTCCTGCGCGGGCAGGTACACGCGGCCCTGGTCGAAGTCCTCGCGGAAGTCACGCAGGATGTTGGTGAGCTGGAACGCGATGCCGCGGTCGACCGCCAGCGCCGGCGCCTCGGGGTCGCGGTAGCCCCAGACGCGGATGCAGACCAGGCCGACGGTGCTTGCCACCCGGTAGCAGAAGCCGCGAAGGTCCTCCCAGGTCTCGTACCGCACCGAACCGACGTCGGAGAGCTGCCCATCGAGCATGTCGTGCAGGTCGCGCGGCGCCAGCTCGTACCTGCCGGCCACCCACGCCAGCGCCCGCCAGGTGGCCCGGCCGCCCGGCGCCCGCCCGGCGAGGGCCGAGTCCGTGTCCTGCCGGAAGCGCGCGATGCGGTCCACGCGCTCCGCGTCCTCGAAACCCTCGGCGTCCGCGAGGTCGTCCGCCTCGCGCATCCACGCATAGATCGCGTACATCGCGCTGCGCTGCGGTTCCGGCGTGAGGCGCAGCCCGTACCAGAAGTTCCGCGCCCGGGTGCGCGTGACCCGCTCGCACTCTGCGATGGCGGGCAGCAGGTCCGCAGGCACGCCGGCCGGCACCGCGCTCATGCTCCCGCTCCCTGCAGCAGGCGCGGACCGCGCGCACCCCACCAGGCCCGCATGACGAGCGCCGCCTTCGTGGCCTTGCCGAGGCGTGGACGGTGAATGCAGGTCTCGAGGTTCCAGTGCTCGATGGAGCGGAGCACGTGCTCGCCGCCCTCGACGAAGAGCCGGACGACCGGACGCGCCTCGGGCGTGAGCATGGGGAGGAGCACGCGGCCCTCGTCGAAGAGCTCCCAGCAACGTGCCACGAGCGGCCGCAGCGCCGCGCGGTACTCCTCGAGGAACGCATGGTCCGGCGCGTGGCCGAGCTGCGCAGCCCGTCGCAGGCGTGGCTCGAACTCCGGGATCGAAGCGGTGGACTCCTGCGGCAGGTAGATGCGGTCGCGCTCGAGCAGGTCGCGCCGGACGTCCTGCAGGTGGTTGACCACCTGCAGCGCGGTGCAGACGCGGTCGCTGAGCGCCACGCGCTCCGGCGTCGCCAGCCCGAACAGCCCGAGCACCAGCCGGCCCACCGGGTCCGCGCTCAGCCTGCAGTAGCCGACCAGGTCATCCCACGTGGACCAGCGCGACTGCACCTGGTCCACCTCGAACGCGCGGATCAGGTCGTCGAACGGCGCGATCGGCAGCGCGTGGCGCACCACCGTCGCGCGCAGCGCCACGAACACCGGGTGCCGCGGCGCGCCCTCGAAGCACGCCTGCAGCTCGCCGCGCCACCACGCGAGCAGCGCAAGCCGCTCCGCGCCGGCCTCGCCCGCCTCGTCGCCGAGGTCGTCGGCCCAGCGGCAGAAGGCGTAGACCGCGGCGAAGTCGTCGCGCAGCCGGGACGGGACGAGTCCGCTCAGCACGCTGAAGTTCTCGTAGTGGCCGCGCGCGAGCGATCCGCACCATGCACGCGCGGCGCGCTCGTCCATCGGCGGCGGCAGGCCCGGCCCCACCCGCTCCGGGCCGAAGCGCTCGAGTTCGTCGCGGACGTCCTTCACGGCCCCGGACTGTAGCGCCAAGCGCGCCCCGCGGGGCGCGGGAGCGATGGCCGCATGCGGCTAGAATGCGCGGTTCGATGAAGATCATCCTCGCGAACCCCCGCGGCTTCTGCGCCGGCGTCTACATGGCGATCGACGTGGTGGACCAGCTGCTCGACATCTGCCCGGAGGAGACGATCTACGTCTACCACGAGATCGTGCACAACATGCACGTGGTGAACCGCTTCCGCGACCGCGGCGTGAAGTTCATCGAGGACATCTCCGAGGTGCCCAATGGCTCCATCGTGGTCTTCAGCGCCCACGGCGTCAGCCCCGCGCTCCGCGCCGAGGCCGCCGAGCGCAGCCTCACCGCGATCGACGCCACGTGCCCGCTCGTCACCAAGGTGCACAACGAGGCCATCCGCTACGCGAAGGCCGGCTACCAGATCCTCCTCGTGGGGCACGCCGACCACCAGGAGATCATCGGCACCCGCGGCGAGGCGCCGCACTGCACGCAGGTGGTGGAGTGCCCCGAGGACATCCCCGACCTCGTCATCCACGACCCGAACAAGCTCGTCTACCTCACGCAGACCACGCTCTCGACCGACGACGCCAACGTCATCATCGCCGCCCTCAAGATGGCATTCCCCGGCCTGAAGGAGCCGCCGAGCGAGGACATCTGCTACGCCACCACCAACCGCCAGCGCGCCGTGCGCGTACTCGCCCCGCAGGCGGACCTCGTGCTCGTGGTGGGCAGCCGCAACAGCTCGAACTCCGTGCGCCTCACCGAGATCAGCCAGAACATGGGCACGCCGGCGAGGCTGATCGACGACCGAGGCGAGCTGCGCCCCGAGTGGTTCGCCGGGGTCGGCACCGTGCTCGTGACGGCCGGCGCCAGCGCGCCCGAGGACCTGGTGCAGGCGCTCATCGTCCACCTCGTCGAGCGCTTCGGCGGCGAGGTGGAGACGCACGACGTCTACCACGAGCAGGTGGAGTTCGGCCTCCCGGGAACGCTCAAGGAGCAGATGCGCCGGCGCGGCATCGACCCGACCGGCCGCCGCGTCCTCCGCAAGGACGCGCACGAGGCGATGGATGCCTGGCTCGACCGCCACGGCATCGCGCACCGCACCGTCGACCTCACGGTGGGCGCCACGAGGTGACGCAGGACGCGCGAACGGCGTTCCTCGAGCTCGACCTTCCGGGCCTCGAGGCCTGGTGCGGCGCGCGCGGGATGCCGCGGTTCGCCGCACGGCAGCTTGCCGAGTGGGTCTATGCCAAGGGCACCATCGACCTCGGCACGATGACCAACCTCTCCAAGGCGCATCGCGACCTCCTCGCGCACGAGATGCGCTTCCTGCAGGGCGACGAGCTCCGCGACCTCGAGGCCACCGACGGCACGCGCAAGCTGCTCCTCGGCTGGCCCGCGCCCGGCGTCACGCTGCCGGTCCTCGGCGTCGCCACCGGCCGCGAGACCGAGTGCGTGATGATCCCGAGCGAGGAACGCCGCACCGCGTGCGTGTCGAGCCAGATGGGCTGCCCCGTCGGGTGCCGATTCTGCGCATCGGGCCTCGAGGGCGTGGAGGGCAACCTCACCGCGGGCCGCATCGTGGAGCAGGTGTGGCGCCTTGCGCGCAAGCCGGGCGTCGGACGCGTCACGAACGTCGTCTTCATGGGGATGGGCGAGCCGCTCGCCAACGCGTCGGCGGTGATGGACGCCATCCGCACGCTCAATGCGCCGTGGGGCCTCGGGATCAGCGCGCGCAAGATCACGATCAGCACCGTGGGCCTGCCCACGGCCATCCGGAAGCTGTGCGACTTCGAGCTGCCCGTGACGCTTGCGCTCAGCCTGCATGCGCCCAACGACGAGCTGCGCCGCAGGATCATCCCGTGGGCGGAGTACTCCACGGTGCCGGAGCTCCTCGACGCGTGCCAGGAGTGGTTCCGCAAGACCGGACGCGAGATCACGCTCGAGTACATCCTGCTCGGCGGCTTCAACGACCGGCGCGAGCACGCCGAGGAGCTGTCCCGCGTGGCGCGCACCATCCGTGCCAACGTCAACCTGATCCGCTACAACGAGGTCGACGGCCTGCCCTTCGCCCGCCCGGGCGACGACGACGTGCTGGTGTTCCAGCGCGTGCTGCGCGAGGCGGGCGTCAACACGCACATCCGCGCGAGCCGCCGCGGCCGCGACATCAAGGCCGCGTGCGGGCAGCTCCGCCACGAGGCGCTGCGCGCCGGCGGCTGACCGCACTCGCCGGCCTCAGCCGTTCGTCCAGCCGGTAAGCAGCAGCCCGAGGTCCGCACCGCCCACCGCGCCGCTCAGGTCGAGGTCCGCGGCGCTTCCAGCCGCTCCCCAGGCGCTGAGGAGCAGACCGAGGTCCGCGCCGTTCACCTGGCCGTTGCCGTCGAGGTCGCCGCGCGGCGCCGAGGCACGCGCCCAGAACGCGTCGGCATCGGCAGGACCGATCGACCAGTCCCCGTCGAGGTCCGCCATCTCGCGTCCCGGCATGACCGGCCCGGGCCCCCACGCCGTGATCGCGGCCCAATCCGAGGCATCGACCGAGCCGCCCCCGTCCACGTCGCCGAGCCGTGACGGCGGATAGGCGGTCCAGCCGGCGCGAACGGGCATGTTGCGCAGGAGGCGCACGCCGCCGCCCGCGGGCCACCGCACCTCCACCGACTCGATCGCAGCCGCGTCGGCCACGCCGAAGTGCAGCGTCGTCTCGGACTGCCCGAGGTAACCGTTGCCGCCGCACAGCACCTCGCGCCACTGCGGCGCACGCAGCGCGCCGTCCGGCCCGCGCGCCACCAGCGTCGCCGAGGCGCCGATCGCGTCGCGCACGCGACCCGTGCCGGCGACGCGCAGTCGCAGCCACGCACGCTCGCTTCCCTCGTTGTTCATGTAGAGCCGCACCGCGCCGGCCATGTTGTTCTGCACCAGGTCGAGGTCGCCGTCGCCGTCGAGGTCCGCCGCCGCCATGCCGAAGCCCTCGCTCGGTATCGGCAGCGGCGGGTACAGCATCATGTTGTAGAGGACGCCGCGCGCGGAGTGCTCCGACGTGAAGGCCGCGAACCCGCCCGCGCGCACCGCGACGACAGGCTGGATCAGGAGCAACAGCGCCCCGATCGAGGCCCGCATCACGGGCACGGCCCCCAGGCCACGAGGAGGCTCGAGAGGTCGGACCCGCCCACCGAGCCGTCGCGGTCGATGTCGGCCCCGCCGTCGGTGCCCCAGGCCGCTAGCAGCAGCGACAGGTCGACCCCGCCCACGTCGCCGTCGCCGTCGAGGTCAGCGGCGCATGCGGGCGTGCCCCACATCGCGCGCGCTGCATTGAACGCTTGCGGGCCCGTCCGGTCGCCGATCCCGCGGGACGGGATGTCGTCGAACGGCGGGTGGATCCCGCCCCAGATGCGGCTGAGCGCGCTCTGGTCGGCGGCGTCGAAGTAGCTGGCGAACTGCAGGCGCACGTCTGTGCTTGGCCCGTCCTCGAACACCAGGTGCTGGTTGCGCAGCGCCACGAACTCCCCGAGGCCGCCGGGGAAGTACTTGCTGCCGGTGAGCTTGGTCAGCACGTGCGCCGCGGCGCGGCTGTACGCGCTGTGCCCCGACGTGTAGCCGCCGAACGGCGGCGAGACGAAGGCCGGCCGCTGGTAGGGCCACCACAGCTGGCCGAGCGTCCAGCCGACGCCGGCGACCTCGTTGGCGGGGTCCGTGAGGTCTCCGGCACCGCGCCACGCGCGCACGGCGATCTCTCCCTCGTAGCCGGCGAGGTGCTCATGCCGCTGGCCCGCCGCGGTGGTGGCGGCCGAGATCAGCTCGATGTGGTCCGGGATCAGGTGAATGCCGCTGGCGCTGTACCGCGGCAGCAGCGTATCGCTCGACTGGCCCTGCTGGCACATCCAGCGGATCGCCGAGATGGGACGCGAGCAGTCGTACCAGCCCTTCACGCTCCACACGCTGACGGCGGTGTCGTGCATCGCGCCCCCGAGCGCCAGGTACGCCTTCACGTCGTACTCCAGCGGATCGACGTCGGCGCCCACGCCGACCAGGCGCGGGTGGAAGTTCGGGTCATCGATCACCTTGTTGAGGATCGAGAACCAGTGCCCGGGCGGCGTCTCCGAGCTCGGACCGTCGGCCCAGAACTCGGCGAGCACGCGTGCGTAGTCGCCGCGCTTCACGTGCTGCGGTGCGTACGGCTGGCCCGTCACGGGGTTCAGGGCGTAGCCGGTGCCGATGTCGCCGCCGTCGAGGTAGCGGTAGTACCCCTCGTACTGCCCGTCCGTGGGCGCGGTGACGTTGCCCTGCCCCGCGGGCGAGATGTCCCAGGTGACGCCGTCCGCCGGATCGAGGTGCGACGACCACGTCACCACCATCTCGTGGCCCCAGCGCCAGCGTGCGTCGCCGGCGGCGTTGAGCTCGGGCGGTGCGCCCGGATCGTGATAGACGTGCCACACCTTGCCGTCGCGGACGCGGTCCACGCGGTCGGCGGCCGTCAGCGCGAACGGAATCACGTCTCCCCACTCCGCGGACAGGAACGGCGGGAAACCGTCCGGGATCGGATGGCCGTTCTGGTCCACGAAGAACTTGAGCGCGAGCGGCTGGTACCGGCGCACGTCGATCGCGGAGGGGTTCCCCGGCATGGCCACGATCAGCGGCGGGTTCACCGGCTGGTAGACGCGATTGGCGTATCCGCCGGCCTGGTTGGACCCGTCCTGCTGGCCAAACTGCACCACGGCCATGCCGATGCGGTTGCCGACTGCCGCCGGCGAGTCGCCGAGCGTGGAGGTGTTCGTGTGGTCGAAGCCGAGGGACGCCATCAGCGCCTGGTACTGCGGCAGCATGGTCGCGTAGCCGGGGCTCTGCGCGAAGCGATTCAGCAGCACGCGATAGGCCGCGTGCGAGATGGCCTCGCGACGCGCCGCGGCAGGGTCCGCGGCCACGTGCCGCTCGTTGGCAATCCACTGCTCCGAGTCGCCGGTGTCGTAGGCGGCCCACGCATCCCACATGGCCACGCTCACGTGGAAGAGGTTGCGCGCGTGGATGGTGGGGCGCCCCAGGTCGCGGCGGATCGAGGAAAGGAGGATCTCGTTCCACCGCCGCGCCACCGACTGGTCCGCAGCCGCGGCAGTCGACCCAAAGGCAGCGAGCGCGAATGCAATGACAGCCGCACGCGCAAGGGTGATGGCGAGTCTCGGGTGCATCAGCGGGACCCCGTCCCGGGGCCGGGTGAACCTACCCCGACGCCCGGGGACTTCAAACGGATTCCGCACCGGGTTCCGGCTGGACACGGAATCGCCCCCGCACATGCCGATAACCATGCGCCGCTACCGCCCCGATGCGATCCGCTCCACGTCCGGTGCGGCCATCTCGTGCAGACGGTGCGCAGCAGCCAGTTCGTGCAGCTCGCGGACGGCAGCAAGCCACGCATCCCGCTCGCCGGGGTTGTGGATGGCCCGCTCCACAAGGTCGAGCACCGCCGACCGCGCCCGCCGCTCCTCGGGCTGGCCGCGCAGTTCGTTGGGCACCACGCGCCAGAGGAGGAGCGCAAGCTGCGCCGGCCAGTCGCTCGAGCGGAGGTCAAGCCGCCAGCGCGCCCGCCCGAGCACGATCTCCACGCGGTTGAGGTAGCGGCGGAACATCTGGTCGCCGCGCGACTCGCGCACGCCGAGGCGCTCGCGGATCCGGCGCGCCTGGCCGACGCCCGCCTGCACGGACGCCACGTACAGCGCGTCGCGGATGAGGACCGCCTCCGCCAGCGGCAGGATCCCGTAGGTGCAGAGCGACCGATCCGCATCCGCGTCGTACATGTCGCGCACCAGGCCCGCGTACCAGCGCAGGTGGCGCACCCCGCCCCACGCCACGCAGCGCGCGCAGGCGTTCACGAAGTCGCGGAGCGCCTGGCGCCCGTCGTTGGTCGCGTAGAGGGCCGGCATGGCGTCGAGCGCGCCGCGCACGATCTCGCGGAACTGCCGCGCGCGCCGGCGCCCGCCGTGGCGCGATGCCTCGAGCTCCAGCGCCGTGCGCCGGACCAGCCGTCCAAGGCTCTCGCCCTTGCGCCCGTCGCCCTCGGCCGTCTCGAGCCCCTCGGCGAGGCGCCGCCCGAAGTCGAAAGCCTCCAGCGAACGGCCGTACCCGCGCGCCTCCAGCCGGCGCATCGCCGACTCCATCGCCTCCACCGAAACCGGGATGAACCCGCGCTGGAACGCCGCGCCCAGGGCGATGAGGTCCGCCACGCGGTCGGTGAGGAACTCGCGCCGGGCCGTGCCCGAGATGTCCGCGAGCATCGCGCCGTCCTGCCGCGTCGCAAGCGGCAGCGCGCGCGGCAGCGTGTCGGTCGCCGCCGCGAGCTCCACCTGCACCTGGTCCTCGAAGCCGCCGAGGTTGGCCACCACGAACGTCTTGTCCGGGGCTGCCACGCGCAGGTACGGATCGGGCCCGAGCGCCCGCAGCGTCTCCACCGCGTCGAAGCCGAGCAGCAGGTCCGCCTCGCCGTAGGGGCACTGCGGCGTGTGGATGCGGGCATCGGGACCGCGGTCCTCGCCGGTGAAGAGCACCTGCCCCCACGCGCGGCGCCCCGGCCCGATGGGCGTCGGGTGGTAGATCGCCTGCACCCGGTAGCCCATGGCACGACCGGCCTCGCAGAGCGCAAGCGTCGCGATGCCCGGGGGCTCGCCGCGGTACCCCGCGATGTGGCACCGCCAGCGCCCTTCGCGGGCATGCACCGGCCTCGGCGGCCGCACGCGCATGCCCTCCGGCACGTGGATCGGCGGCGGCCGGGTCCGCACCACCTCCACCTGCTCGAGGAGCGCGCGCACCTCGATGCGAAGCGGAAGCCCGTCGACCGCGCCCACGGGCTCGCGCACGAACTCGGTCTGGAGCGGGTCGAGCCCGCGCTCGAGCCCGCGCTCCATCAGCACCGCCTGCGGGAGCGGCCGGACGTCGCAGCCGGTGTCCGCGGGCCAGATCAGGTTCTGCCGCGACGTGAACCCCAGCCGGTCCGCGTCCGCGACGCCCGCCTCGAGCTGCCGGATGTCGCGCCGCGCGGGCGGCCCGTCGTGCGCCACCACGACGCCCACGCCATCGCGCCGCGCGGACTGGACGATCGCCGAAAGCAGCCCGGGCCGGTCGTTGAGGTCGCAGTGGCGCACGTGCAGCCGTGCAGCCGATCGCAGCGGCACCGCGGCATTGGCCAGGCGCTCCACGTCCACCACGTCGCTGCCGCCGAGGTCGACCACCACGAAGAGGGTCGGCTGCGGGTCGATGGCGGCCTGCTGGATGGCCGCGGGCCCCTCCAGCGCGAAGCGCCGACGGTCCCACACCTCCACCTCCGTGACCACCTCCGCCTGCGGGACCTCGGTGCCCTCGAGGGCCAGTGCACGCAGCGGCGCCTCGGGGCTCTCGGGATCGACGCGCGCCACCTCCGCGGCCGCCTCGGGGAGCACCGCGCGCACGGCGTCCATGGCGCCGGTGGGGCCGAGGCCGAAGCTGCGCCTCGGCACCGCGATGCGCTCGAGGTCCGGCTGCGACGGGGCCAATCGCGGCGAGTGCTCCAGGCCCGTGCGCACGCGACGGAAGATGTGCAGCGCCTTGCGCAGCAGGATCGACGTGCGGACGCCGTCGTTCACCTCGAGGCGCACCTCCTCGCCGTCGCGCGGCGGCAGGCGGTCCCACCAGAGACGCGCGGGACGCTCGCCGCGGGCGCGCAGCGCCTCCGCCACCTCCAGGATGTCCGGCGCCACCGACCCGGGCCGGGGCTCGAGCACGATGGCGTCGTCGCAGCGGGTGAGGACGCGCTCGAGCGCCGCCTCGTCCATCGGGTTGGTGCAGCCGAGGTCCAGGACCGGCACCCGTCCCTCGAGCCCGAACTCGCCGAGGATGTGGTGCACCGCCACCGAGGCCGGGCCGACCGTGATGAACGCCACCGGCTCGCGCTCGCCCGGGCTCGGCAGCGCGCTGGCGCGGTTCAGCTCGATCCGCCGCACCACGCGCAGCACGTCGTCGCCGTCGGGGGCACGCGCGCCGCGCCGGGCGCGCAGGAGCGCCGCCACCTGCTCCACGCGCTCCGTGATCCGGTTGGCGCGCAGCGGCGGCGAGTCGATCGAGCGCAGCACCGCCGAGTGCGCCACCACCGCGGCCATGCGCGGGCCGGCGTTGGCAAGCCGGAAGGCGTGCTCGATTCCGTCGCGCAGCGACTCGATGCCGTCGGGCGCCACCACGGGCAGCCCGATCGACCGTGCCGCCTGCCACGGCGAGGACAGCCGGACGAGGTACGGATTGTCCTCGAGGAGGAGCACCACGCCGCCCTCCCCGGGCCGCGGCGAGTCGAGCGCCCGGCGCGCCACCGCCACGGCGATGGCGAGCTGCTCGTTGGGCACCAGGGCGAGCACGCGCTTGCCCTCGCTTGCCGCGCGCACCGCCAGGCTGACCGCACGCGCCGCGTCCACCGAGTCGGTGACGGTGACGCGGTGCGCTTCCAGCGCGCGCGCCACCGCCGCGTCGCCCTGCATCGCCAGCACGGGCTCGAACGGCACCTGCCGCGGACCAACCACCGCATCCACCGCGAGCTCGCTCTCCAGCACGCCCTTCACGATCGCCTGGTGCGCCGAGAGCAGCGCCGTGCCCTCGGCGCGGATGAGCGGGTGGTTCCATCGACCGACGAGCTCGGCCGGCGATGCCGTCACGCGCCGTCCTCCGGAGCCCGCCATCCCGGAACCAGCTCGCCGCCGAGGAGCGCCTCCACGGCCACCGCCACGCCGTCGCGGTCGTGGGAACGCGTGTGCGCGCGTGCGACGCGGCGGATCCGCTCGTCGGCGTTGCCCATTGCCACGCCGAGCGGGGCGCTGCGGATCATGTCGAGGTCGTTGAGCCCGTCGCCGAGGGCGATGATCCGCTGCGGGTCGATGCCGAGCCGTGCCGCGGCCTCGCACGCCATCGACCACTTGTCGGCCGTGCGGCTGAAGACCTCGAGCATGTGCGTGCGCGAGCCGATCGCCTCCTCCGCGGTCAGCGCGCTCCAGCTGCGCACCGCGAGCGAACCGCCCCACCGGTCCTCCACGTGGCCGACGATCGAGTCCATCTCCGCCGCGGGCCCGATGGTCCCGACGCGAAGCACCGCGTCGGCCAGGTGCACGTGCGCATCGTCGGGCGCGGCATGCCAGTCGCGCGCGATCACCGGATGCTCGGAGAGCCACCACTTGGTCGCCGCGTCGAGCTCGGCGGTGCCCAGGAACACGTAGTCGTGCCCGGTCATCGACGCATCGAGCAGGACATGCGCGCGATGGCCGTGCCGGATGATGGCATCGGCGATGTCGAGCGCCGCGCGCGCGTCCACGGTGGCCGTGGCGAGCACCTTGCCCGAGCCCGCCTCGTGGAGCGACGCGCCCGACGCGCCGATGAAGAACGCGTCCTCCGCGATGCAGTCGATCGCGCGGTGGCTCTCCGCCCAGGTACGGCCGGTGGCGATCGCCACGTGCCAGCCCGCGTCGTGCGCGGCCCGCAGCGCGGCTCGGTTTCGCTCGCTGACGCGGCCGTCCTTGCCGAGCAGCGTGCCGTCGAGGTCGGTGACGATGAGTCCTGCCATCGCGTGCTCGGCCTGCCGGATAACCGCGCGGCCGTGCCGGGGAGGATAGGCGAATTGGGCTACACTCCCCGGTTCCCATGAGCCAGATCGACCGTCGTCTCAAGAACGTGCAGCAGGCGGACCTCTCCGAGAGCCGCGTCAACGACGACTTCGTGCTCTGGCTCAAGACGTGGGGCCAGAACCTGCTGCTGGTGGTGCTCGTCATCGTCGCCCTGGGCATGGCCTGGCACTGGTGGCAGCAGCGCAAGGAGCGCGAGCGCGACGACGCATGGGCCGAGCTCGACGGCGCCACGCTCCCCGCGGCGCTCGAGGAGATCGCCGCGCGGCACGCGGGCAAGGACTCGGTGGCGCTGTTCGCCGAGCTCGAGGCCGCCGACACCTACCTGCTCGCGGTCATCACGGGCAAGCGCTTCGACCGCGAGGCCAGCGCCGTCGACGCCGCCATGACCCCGGAGCTCCGCGCCGAGTGGCTCAAGGAGGCCGACCGGCTCTACGCCAAGGTCGCCGACCGCGTCACCAAGGCGGGCTCCACCGGCGAGTACGGGTTCCTGTTCAGCGCGCTGTTCGGCCGCGCCGCGGTGGCCGAGGACCTCGGCGACCTGAAGTCCGCGGAGGCGCACCTGAGGACCATCGAGGACCGCTCCAAGGGCACCGACTTCGCCGCCGCCGGCGAAGTGGCCGCGAAGCGCCTCGCGTCCCTCTCCGCGCTCGCCACCCCGGTGAAGCTGCCCTCGAAGCCCGTGGTGGCGCCGAGCGCGCCGCTGGCGATCCCCGACCTCACGGGAAGCGGCATTCCGAGCCTCCTGTCCGCGCCCGCGCCCGCCCCGGCCCCCGCCGGCAGCAGCCCCGCGTCGGCCGAGGACGTGGTGAAGCAGCTGCAGGGCGGCTCGCCCGCCCCCGCCGGCACGCCGTGACCGAGCCGGACCGCGGCCCGGAGGCGGACACCGCCGACGAGGCCATCAGCACCGACCCCGCGGAGCTCTTCGAGCTCTACGAGAGGCAGTCCTCCGACGACGAGACGCCGGTCACCGCCGTCTTCGAGGTGCAGCGCAACCTCGACGTACGGCTCGACCGCTTCCTCGCGCGCCGCGTGCCGTTCCTCAGCCGAACGCAGCTGCAGCGGCTGATCGACGAGGAGGCCGTGCTCGTCAACGGCCGGGCGCCCAAGGCAAGCACCAAGCTCCGCCGCGGCGACCGCGTGGTGGCCACCCTGCCCCCGCCGCCCTCCAACGCGATCGCCGCCGAGCGCATCCCGCTGCAGATCCTGCACGAGGACGACCACCTGGTGGTGGTCAACAAGCAGCCCGACCTCATCGTGCACCCGGCGCGCAGCCACAAGTCGGGCACGCTCATCAACGCCCTCGCCTGGCACTTCCTGCACAACACGGGCGGCACGCTGAGCACGGTCGGCGAGGACATCGCGCGGCCCGGCGTGGTGCACCGCCTCGACAAGCACACCTCCGGCGTGATGGTCTGCGCAAAGAGCGACGTGGCGCACTGGCGCCTCGCCAGGCAGTTCGAGGTGCGCAGGACGGAGAAGCGCTACCTGTGCCTGGTGCACGGCGAGGTCGAGCCGGAGGCCGACGTCATCGACCTCCCGCTCGGCAAGCACCCGACCATCAAGGAGAAGTACGCCGTCCGGCACGACGAGCTCGGCAAGGCCAGCCAGACCGTCTACCGGGTGCGCGAGGTCTACGAGGGCTGCTCGCTCGTCGAGGTCGAGCTGCGCACCGGCCGCACGCACCAGATCCGCGTGCACATGAGCCACGTTGGCTACCCGCTCGTCGGCGACGACCTGTACGGTGGCAGGCACGTCACCGTCGGCGACTTCGACCCGTCGCAGCCGGACGCCGCGGCGCCGCTCATCGCGCGCCAGGCGCTCCATGCCGCGCGACTCGGCTTCGAGCACCCCGTCTCCGGCACGCGCATGGCGTTCGAGGCCCCGATGTGGCCCGACCTCGCGCGCGCCGTCGAGCTGCTGCGCGCCACGCGCCTGAAGCGCGTCCTCGCCGCCCCCGGCGCCATCCTCGACCTCGGGAAGTCCGCCCCTGGTTCGTCTGGCACCAGTTGACCTCTCCGGAGAAACGCCCCTACCGCAGCTTGAGGCTCACGAGCGCCACGATCGCCAGGGTGATCGCCACGAGGTAGAAGCGCCCCACCACCTGCGTCTCCTTCCAGCCCTTGTGCTGGAAGTGGTGGTGCGCCGGCGCGCACAGCAGGATGCGGCGCCCCTCGCCGAAGCGGAGCCTCGTCCACTTGAACCACCCGACCTGCAGCATCACGCTGAGCGCCTCGAGGTAGAAGACCCCGCCGATCACCACGAGCAGCGCCTCCTGGCGGATGCACACGGCCACGGTCGCGAGCAGCCCGCCCATCGCCAGGCTCCCGGTGTCGCCCATGAAGATCTGCGCGGGCGCCACGTTGAACCAGAGGAACCCGAGGCACGCCCCCGCCATCGCCCCGGCCACCACCATCAGCTCGCCGCTCCCGGGCACGTGCGGCACCAGCAGGAACTGCGCGGCACGCTCGCTCGAGGCGATCCACGTGAGCACCATCATCGCGAAGCTCGCGATGAGGAGCGTCCCGCCCGCGAGGCCGTCGAGTCCGTCGGTCAGGTTCACCGCGTTGGACGTGAACGCGATCATGAACATGCCGAGCAGCACGAACCCCGCCACCCCCAGCTGCCACACGCCCGGCGCGAGCTCCGGCCGCACCAGCACGCCCTCGACGGGCGCCGGCACGTAGGTCCGCTGGAACGGCAGGTTGAGGACGCGCGCATCGGGGAGCTCGGCCGCGCCGAAGATGAACCATGCCGCGATCGCCCCGATCCCGAACTGGAACACCAGCTTCTCCCACGGCAGCAGCCCGTCGCGCGTGCGCTTGCCGCCATTGCGCTTGGTGCGCGCGGCCTGCGTCAGCTTCATCCAGTCGTCCCACGCACCCACGGCGGCCAGCCACACGAGCACCACCATGCACACCTGCACGTAGCGGCTGTGAAGGACGTCGGCGAGCAGCACGGTGGTCAGCAGAACCGACCCGCACAGCAGGATGCCGCCCATCGTCGGCGTGCCCCGCTTGGACGCCATGATCTCGTTGAGGTCCTTCCCGTAGAACTCCGGGTCGTCGGTCACCTTCACCGCGCGCAGCCGCGCGATGAGCCGCGGCATCAGGACGAGCACGGCGGCGAACGCAAGCAGCACCGCGAAGAACGCACGGAACTCGAGCTGGAACATCACCTGCACCACCGGGTACAGGCCGACCGCGTCCAGCCAGTTCTGCAGGTGCTCGACGAGCGAGTAGAGCATGCTCAGCGCGCCGGGACGGCGCCCTCCTTGCGGGATGCGAGCGCAGCCGCCACCCGCTCCATGCGGCTGCCGCGGCTGCCCTTCAGCAGGATCTCGTCGCCGGCCCGGAGCCGCTCCGCGATCGCGGCCACGCCCGGCTCGTCGAGCGCCGGAACGTGCAGCACGTCGCAGCCACCCGCCTCCCGCGCCGCCGCGGCGCCGTGCGCGCTCAGCTCGCCGACGAACACCGCAAGCCCCACGCCGGACGCCGCCGCCGCGCGCCCCACCTCCGCGTGCATCGCGGGTGCGCCGTCGCCGAGCTCGAGCATGTCGCCGAGCACGCTCACGCGCCGGCGCGCACCGGCGGACAGCTCCGCGAAGGCCCGCAGCGCCGCGAGCACCGCGTCGGGGTTGGCGTTGTAGGCGTCGTTCACCACGGTCACGTCGCCGACCGGCTGGCGCGTCATCCGCATCTCCGTGGGCACCACGGCCCCGAGCGCCTCGCCGACCTTCTCCGCGGGAACGCCGAGCATGCGCGCGGCCGCGACCGCCGCCAGCGCGTTCATCGCGTTGTAGTCGCCGGGAAGCCCGAGCGGGCTCTCCCACTGCGCGCCCTCGGGCTCGCGCACGGTGAATCGCTGGCCCGCGCCCTCGGCGCGCCGCGCCACCAGCCGCCACCGGCAGCCGTCGCCCGTGCCGAAGGTCACCACTCGCACGCCCGGCTTGACCCGTGCCGTGACCGCGGCCACGAGCGCCGGCTGGTCGCCGTTCACGATCGCGATGCCGGAGGTGCCGAGGCCGTCGACGATCGTGCACTTCTCCTCGATGATCGCCTCGACGCTCCCCATGCCGCCGAGGTGCGCGCGCCCCGCCATCGTCACGATCGTCACGTGCGGCGCGGCCATCGTCGCCAGCGGGGAGATCTCGCCCGGGTGGTTCATGCCGATCTCGACCACCAGGTACCCGTCCGACGAACCCGCCCCCAGCAGGGTGAGCGGCACGCCGATGTCGTTGTTGAAGCTCTTGGGCGAGGCGCTGCCCTTCATCACCGAGCCAAGCGCCGCATCGACCAGCCTGCGCGTGGTGGTCTTGCCGCTCGAACCGGTGATCGCCACCACCTTCGCCCGCAGCCGCCCGCGCCACCAGCGCCCGAGGTCCCCGAGCGCCCGGCGCGTGTCGCCCACCTCCAGGAGCGGCAGGCCCGCGGGGCGCGGATGGTCGCCGGCCTTGCGGTCCACCAGCGCCGCCTTCGCACCGCGCGCGGCGGCATCCGCGAGGAACGCATGCGCGTCGAACTTCTCGCCCCGCAGCGCCACGAACAGCCGCCCTCGCAGGTCATCCCGGGTGTCCGTCCCGACGCCGTGGAGCATGAAGGGCGCCGCCGGCAGCCCTCCCTTGGGCTCGCCCGCCGGAGGCCGCACGATCCACTGCCCGGCCACGGCGGTCCTCAGGTCGTCGGCGGTCACGTCCATGCTCGGTCCTCGCTGCGCACGGCGGGGGCCGCGCCACCGCCCCGGATCCAGCCGGGGCATGCATCGGTATCGGCAGGTCCCCCGAACGGCCCCGCAGGATTGCGGGATGAAATCGGGACGAGGCAGCGCCCGGTTCGGGTCCCTGATCGAACCGGGCGGCCCACTCAATGTCGTCCCTGCCCGCACTGCACCCCGAGTGGCCACCCGGCGAACCGGGGAGCGCTCGAGGCCGGGCGTCCGACCCGGCCGGGTTTCCCGTCTCCGGGCAGCCTGGATCGTCCGACGGGCGAGACTCCGCTGCTACGAGTTGAGTGCCGGGCAGGTTCGGTGGAGCGTCCGGAAGGACGTGAATCCGCGCGGATCGCTTGCCTTCCGCGCGTCCGACCGCACAGTGGCAGAGGCGCGCAGCCGCAACGGCCCATCCGTTCCGGGCCCGGCACCGGCGCCTCGGTTTGAGAGATCTCCCATGGCCCAGTTCCACCGCCTTGCGCAGCGCACGCTTGCAGCCGCCTGCGCCTTCTGCATTGGCATCCTGATCGCGCGTTTCGCCGGGTTCTGACCGTCCCGCGGCCCACCAGGGCTGCTGCCCGACCCGCGGCGCCCCGGCATCCCCGGACACCTCCCGAACGGTTCGTTCAAGTTTCGGGACCCACCCTGCCGATTGGGTCTCCTATGGGGCGGAACTGGTTCGCCCTCCTTGCTACCCCCCGAAAGAGGAGAATCGCATGAAGGGTTTCGAACTGGTCAAGGGCTGGGCTCGCGAACTGGTTGACATCATGCTGCTGTTCATCGCCCTCGGCGTGCTGGTGCAGATCATCTTCGGCACCGACAGCACCTCGTACTTCGGCAAGATCACCGGCAACCTGATGGCCTTCGTCACGCAGCTCGGCAGCAACGGCTTCGTCGGACTGATCGCCCTGCTGATCATCATCAGCATCTTCACCAAGCGGACCTCGACCACCAGCTGAGGCCACCGCCAACCGCATTGACCAAACGGCCCCCGGCATCGCCGGGGGCCGTTTGCGCTCTGTCTCCTCCGATGGCCGCAAGCCCGAGCGCCCTCAGCGCGAGGCCAGCGCGACCCCGGATGCGGCCCCGGACCGCCCGAGGACGGCGAGTGCCACCTTCCGGTCGTCGAACGCGCGCTTCTCGGTTCCGACGATCTGGTAGTCCTCGTGGCCCTTGCCGGCGACGAGCACGATGTCGCCGGGCCGGGCCTCCGACACCGCAAGCTCGATCGCACGCGCCCGGTCCGCCTGGCGGACGACCGCGGGGCCACCGGCCCCGGGACGGCCCGCAAGGACCTCGTCGATGATCGCCTCGGGATCCTCGGTGCGCGGGTTGTCGCTCGTCACCACCACGCGGTCAGAGTGCCTGCATGCCACGGCCATCATGCGCGGGCGCTTCGTGCGGTCCCGGTCGCCGCCGCAGCCGAAGACCGTGACCAGCCGACCGCCCGCGCCCACGAGCGGGCGGAGGGCCGTGAGCACGTTCTCCAGCGCATCGTCCGTGTGCGCGTAGTCCACCAGCACGGCGAACGGATCGGCAGGCCCCGTCACGGGCTCCAGCCTTCCGGGAGGGGCCGTGCAGCCGGCAAGCGCCTTGGCGATCGACTCCGCCGGCACCCCGATCGACCACGCCGCGGCCGCCGCCTGCAGCGCGTTCATCGCGTTGTGCCTCCCCACGATGGGAAGCCGCACCCGCACCCCGCCCCATGGCCCGGCGAAGGCGGTGTCCTGCCAGCCCAGGCGGGACTCGTGGATCGTTGCCGTGCACTCCGCCTCCCCGGCCGGCGCGGCCGCCACGCCCACGCGGCAGCGGAGGACGCGCGCGCCGCACCCCTGCAGCATCGCCACGTGCCACGGGTCGTCGGCGTTCACCACCGCCACGCCGTCCTTGGGCAGCATCCGGAACAGGCGCGCCTTGGCGGCGGCGTAGTGCTCCATCGTGCCGTGGTAGTCGAGGTGGTCGCCCGTCAGGTTGCTGAAGACCGCCGTTCGGAAATGCAGCGCGTCGGCCCGGCCCTGGTCGAGCGCATGGCTCGAGACCTCCATGGCGCATGCGGTGCATCCGTTGCGCACCATCCGACCGAGCGCGCGCGCGGCCTCGATGCCGCCGGGAGTGGTGAGGCTCGCAGGCTCGGCTACCGCGCCATCGTCGATCACCACGGTGCCGATCACGCCGCAGCGCTCGCCGGCGGCCTGCACGAACTGCTGCACCAGGAACGCCATCGTTGTCTTGCCGTTGGTCCCCGTGATGCCAACGAGGCGAAGCCACTCGGTCGGCGAGCCCTCGAGGCGGTCCGCGATCGCCCCGGCGAGGCGCGCGAGGTCGGTCCCGTCCGGCACACGCACGCGAAGCACGCGCTCGGCACCGGATGCGCCGGCGCACGGGTCGTCGCCCGCGTGCAGCACCGCCACCGCGCCCTTCGCCACGGCGTCGGCCACGAAGGCCCTCCCGTCGCTGCGCGTTCCTGCGCGCGCCACGAACAGGCACCCCGGTGCCGCCGCCCGGGAGTCATCGCAGATCGAGGTGACGTCGCAGGAGGCCTTGCGGACCTCCGCGGTGACGGGAACCAGCCGCTCGAGCAGCGCGTCCAACTTCATGGGCAGTCCTTTGCCGGGGTTCGTGCGCGGCATCCGCCGCTGCGCTCCACTCTACGTCCATCGGCAGCCACCGCGCCTGCCGTCCAGCGGCGCCCGCCGCCTCACCCGGGACGGAACATCCGCTTGGCGCACCGCCCCACCACCTGGCAGGACACCGCGTCGAACGCCCCGCTGACCACGCCGCCCGCGATCGGCACCAGCTTCCCGACTCCCCGCGCGCCCTTCACGGTGCCCTTGGCGATGAGCTGCGTGCCGACCTCCCGGTTGAGCTCGGTCAGCGTGCGGCCTCCGACCCGCTCGATCGCGCGCAGCGCGGCCTGCCGCCCAAGGGCGATCCCCGCTCCCTTCAGGAGCTTCGAGGCGCTCGCATCGCCCACGAGCGCCAGGAGCACCACGGTGCGCACCCTGTCCGACCGCGGATCGTGCCCGTAGATCGACGCGATCGCCGCGGCCATCCGCGCCTGGATCAGCCACGATGCGGCCACCGACCCGGGCACGGTGATGGGAAGGGTCAGCACGCCACCGAGCCCGGTGATGAACCCGGCGGTGAAGTTCTTCGTGGTCTCCCAGCGGATCAGCGCGTCGACGCGCTTGTCGTCGTCGGCAAACCCGGCGTCGATGCGGTAACGCTCGGCGAGGTCCGCGGCGCTCGAGAGCGGCGACACGCCGGCGATCGACCGATCCGTGATCCAGTCGGCGAGCTTCAGCGCATCACGCCGCAGGTCCTTCAGTTCCATTCGGGTCAGCGTAGCCCCCGTGCGATCGATGTGTCCGGGAACGATCGCCCCGTGCGCTTCCTCCTTGACTTCGCGCGCACCCGCGGCACCATGGAAGCGACCGGTCTGGCTGCAGCCGATCCAGAAAGATGCAGCCCATGGTGGGTCATCGTTTCCCCCCGTGACAATCTGCTGGTGAGCGCGGGTTCGTCGGGAGCCTGCCGCTCGGGAAAGGACCCGTCGCCTTTCGCGGAAGTGCAAGCGTGTATGCACGGGCGCGTCGCAGGGGGCGACACACGAGTCCTCAAGGCGTAGGCCGGATCTCGGGCCAAGCGTCTTGACCGCTCCGGCGACCACGCCTCGCCGGGGCGGTCCAGCTTTTGCGCGTTGCGCGACACGCGTGCCTCGGGCCTGCCGGGCGCGCGTCTCACGCGATGAGCATCGCATCGCCGAAGCTGTAGAAGCGGTACCCCTCGCGCTGCGCGAGCGCATACAGCTCCTTCAGGCGCTCCAGCCCGACGAACCCGCCGACGAGCGCCAGCAGCGTGCTCCGCGGAAGGTGGAAGTTGGTGAGCATCGCATCGACGTTCCGGAAGGCATGCCCCGGGGCGATGAGGATCGACGTCTCGCCGCCCCATCCGCCTGCGCCGGCATCGGCGGGAACCGACTCGAGCGCCCGCACCACCGTGGTGCCGACGGCCACCACGCGCGGCCTCGGCGACTCGCGCAGCATGGCGAGCGTCGCCGGCGGCACGAACATCGGCTCCGAGTGCATCGGATGCTCGCCGAGGGTCGCCGAATCGACGGGCTTGAAGGTGCCCGCGCCCACGTGCAGCACCACCGACTCGCGCCGCACGCCGCGCGCCGAGAGCTCCGCGAGCAGCTCGTCGGTGAAGTGCAGGCCCGCCGTCGGCGCGGCCACCGAGCCCCGCGCCGCGGCATCGGCGTACACGGTCTCGTACTCGGCACGGTCGTGGTCGTCGTCCCCGGGCTCGTGTCGACCCTCCCGGGCCCGCAGGATGTAGGGCGGAAGCGGCGTCCAACCGGAGCGCTCGATCACCGCGGCCGCGTCGCCGCCCTCCGTGCCGGCCGCGATGCGCACCTTCCAGGCCCCGCCGTCGCGCGCCACCAGCTCGAGCGCGTCGCCGCCACCCCCCGCATGCGGGCCGACGAGCGGCAGGCGGTCCCCGGCCCGGTAGCGCTTGGCGCGCCGAAGCAGCATGCGCCAGCAGCCGTCGGCGGTGGGCTCGAGGAGGAGCCCCTCGGTGTCGGGCGTCCGGAGCCTCGCGCGCAGCACCGACGAACGGTTGACGACGAGCGCATCGCCGGCGCCGATCCACCGCGGCAGGTCGCGCACCTGCGCGTGCTGCACCGCGCCGCTCGCCCGGTCCACCACCATCAGCCGTGCGGCATCGCGCGGGTGCGCGGGCTCCGTGGCGATGCAGCGCTCGTCGAAGGGGTAGTCGAGGAGATCGGTCGCGAGGCCCGACATGCCGTCAGCCCCCCGCGGGCGGCGCACTGGCTGCCGGCGCGGGCGCCGCCAGCCGCGCGCCGCGCGCCCACTCCGCAAACCCCATCACCCGGCCGCCCGCAGGCTGCACCTCGAGGAGCCGCACCGCGCCCTCGCCGCACGCAAGGACGCCGTCGGGGTTCACCTGCCCGGGCAGCAGGTCGTGCGGACGCTCAGCCTCCTCCGACCGCCGAACGGTGAGCGCGATGCCGGACACCGTCATGGCGCACCCGGGCCACGGGTTGAGTCCGTTGATCCGTGCGCGCACGCGCGGCGCCGGGAGCGAGAGGTCCACCCACGCATCCTGGCGCGACAGCTTTCGCGCGCGCGTGGCCCTCGACTCGTCCTGCGCACGGGCCTGCACGGTGCCGGACCGCCAGGCATGGAGCACGGCGGCCACGAGGTCAGGGCCGAGCCCCGAGAGCGCCTCCGCCAGCTCGCCGGCGGTCTGGCGCGGGCCGATGGCGAGCGGCTCCTCGGCGTAGACGACGCCGGCATCCATGCGCTCTGCCAGCGCGATGATGCTGACGCCCGCCACCGGGTCGCCCTCCATCAGCGCGCGCTGCACGGGCGCCGCGCCGCGCCAGCGCGGCAGCAGCGACCCGTGCAGGTTGATCGCGAACACGTCGTCGAGGAGCGGCGCGCCGAGCTTCTGCCCGAAGGCGATCACCACGAAGCACGCACCCGGCTGGGGGCGACCGTCGCGCACGGAACGGTCGGCGGCGGCGATGGCTGCGCCGCGAACCACCTCGAGTTCCCCGGCGGCGTTCACGTCCTGCGGCCGCACGAGCGGCAATCCCCGCTCGAGCGCGAACGCTGTGACCGGTGTCGGCGTCAGCTTCTTGCCGCGCCCCGCCTCGCGGTCGGGCTGGCTCACCACCAGCGCCACGCGCCCCGCGTCCGCGAGCATGCGCAGCACCGGCACCCCGAACTCCCCGGACCCGAGGAACACCACCTCGGGGAGCGAGGCCGGGTCCCGCTGCGCGGCGCTCCGGGCCTGTGCGGCGCGGTGCCCTGCCATCACGCCTCGTCCGCCGCGGCCTTCAGGTCACGGAGCGCGCGCCGGACCCGCAGGCGGTCGATGGGGCTCATCTTGTCGATGATGAGCACGCCCTCGAGGTGGTCGTGCTCGTGCTGCCAGACGCGCGCGGCGAAGTCGCTGCTTGTCTCGGTGAATTCCGTGCCGTCGGCATCGAGCGCCCGGATGGTGACCGTGGTCGGGCGGCGCACCGAGCCCCGGATGTCGGGAAGGCTCAGGCAGCCCTCCTCCATGGCCTCGAGGTCGCCGGTCACGTCCACGAGCACCGGGTTGATGTAGGCCTTGCGCGCCCCGCCCCGCTCGGTGGCACCGGTCACGAAGATGCGCAGCGACTCGCCGATCTGCGGCGCGGCCAGGCCGGCCCCGTCCTCGGCGTCCATCAGCCGGAACATCTCCTCCACCAGCGCGCGGACCGAGCCGTCGACGGCCCGGACCGGCGCGGCCTTCCGCCGCAGGACGGGGTCCGGGTAGAGCACCACCGGACGCGTGGCGAGGCGGGGTTCCTCGGGTCGATCGGCCATGCCGGGTCGATGCTACGCTACGGAATCACGACGGAGGCAACGCCCAGTGATCTTCGGTTGGCGCAAAGGCGAGTCTGGCAATTCGGAGAAGCCCTTCGAACCGCAGCCCGAGAAGGCGCGGAAGTTCTTCGACCACGCCCGCACGGTGGGCGCGGCCGACCAGCATGAGTACGCACTCAAGCTCTGGGCCAACGGGCTCAAGTTCGACCCCGGCAACCTGGCCGCGCACCAGGGCATGTACGAGGTGGCCACCAAGTTCCACGCCACGTCGACGCCCGCGGGCGGCAAGGACGTCAAGGAGATCGAGGGGCCCGGCCCCATCGACAAGATGGTGGTCGCCGAGTACGTGTGGATGCGCGACCTCAACAACGTGTCGGCCGCCATCCGCCTGATGGAGGCCGCCGGCCGCGCGGGGCAGACGCCGCTCGGGCAGTGGCTTGCGCCCAAGCTCCTCAACATGCTGCGCAACGCGATGGCCAAGAAGCCCCAGAAGAAGGTCTGGGTGCAGGCGATCGACTACTTCTCCGAGGTGGAGGCGTGGAACGAGGCCTTCGCGGCGGGCGAGGAGGCCCAGCGGCTCGATCCCTCCGACGGCGCGCTCGAGGACCGCATGCGCCAGCTCACGGCCGCGCGCGCCATCCAGCAGGGCGGCTACTCGCAGTCCGGCGGCGGCACCAGCGGATTCCGCACGGTGGTGCGCGACGCCGAGAAGCAGCGGCAGCTCGAGGCGGCAAACAGCATCTCCGGTGCAGGCGGCAGCGAGGAGACGGCCCTCGAGAAGGCCAAGAAGGACTTCGAGGAAGACCCGATGTCCCCCGAGGCCATCAACCGCTACGGATCGCTGCTGCGCAAGCGCGGCCAGGGCGACGACGAGGCCCGGGCGATCGACGTGTTCATGACCGGCTTCCGCCGCCTGAGCGAGTACCGCTTCAAGATGGCCGCCGACGACCTGACCATCGCGCAGGCACGCAGGGCCGAGCGCATCGCGCGCGAGCAGCTCGAGCAGGCACCGGACAACCCTGCCCTGCAGCAGGCGCACGAGGCCGCGCGCGCGCGCCTCCTCGACCGCGAGGGCGAGGTCTACCGCGAGCGCGTGCAGAAGTACCCCACCAACCGCGAGATGCGGGCCGACCTCGGCCGCATCGAGTACGAGCTCGGCCGCTACGAGGACGCCATGGCCGCGTTCCAGGCGGCCAAGGACGACCCGAAGCTCAAGGTGAACAGTGCCTGGATGCTCGGACGCTGCTTCTCCAAGGAAGGCTGGCATGCCGAGGCCGTGGGCGAGTTCAAGGAGGCGCTCGGCTCCCTCGACCTCACGCAGGGCGAGCGCGAGCTCGACATCAAGTACGACCTGATGCTGGCCCTCATGGAGCTGGCCAAGCTGGAGAAGTCGGGCGCCCATGCCAAGGAGGCCGCCGACATCTGCAGCGTGATCGTCCGCAAGAACATCGCCTACAAGGACGTCCGCGCCCGCCGCAAGGAAGTGGACGAGCTGGTGCGGACGCTCGGCTGACATGAGCTCGGCTGACATGAGCTCGGCTGACATGAGCTCGGCTGACATGAGCTCGGCTGACATGAGCTCAGCTGACTTGAGCTCGGCTGACATGAGCTCGGCTGACTTGTGCCCAGCTGAGTTGGGTTCGACGCGCCTCGCCGCGGCCGCGGCGTTGCTCCTCGCGGCGGCGCTCGCGGGCTGCGGAAACTCGTTGATGCCCACGCCCGTAGGGTTCGACCGCGCTGGCGCGGACCCGTTCGCGCAGACCGCGGAGCCGGACCGCGGCGCCACCGTCAGGCTCTTCCTGGCCACAAACCGGTCCGTCCGCAAGGACAGCGGTGGTCCATCGACCTACTTCGGCAACGACCGCGCCGACGAGCTGCGCCTCGGGACCCTCGACGTCAGGATCGGCGACGATGGCCTCGGCTGGCCCGAGCTCCGCGAGCTCTCGCGCCGCGACGGCCGCGACGGGACGCCCCCGATGCGCATCGCGGCGATCGACGACTTCGGGCCCGTGTGGACCTCCGCCGCGGAACTGCGCACGGGCAGCGCCGAAGTCGGCATCGAAGCGGCGGTGCGCGACCGCTTCGCCGCGGCGGTGGAGCGGCAGCTGCAGGACAGCGGACTCGACGAGTTGTTCGTGTTCGTGCACGGCTTCAACACGGACATCGAGGGAAATGCCGCGGTCGGCGCATCGCTCTTCCACTACCTCGGCCGCCGCGGGGCGCTCGTGCAGTTCGAGTGGCCCTCGCGCAACAGCGTCTGGTCGTACCAGGCGGACAAGGCCGCGGCCGCGGCGTCGGTGCGCACGTTCCGGCACCTGCTTGCCCGGCTCGGAACGGGCAATCGCGTCCGGAAGGTCCACGTGATCGCGCACAGCGCAGGCGCGCCGATTGCCGTCGCGGCCATCCACGAACTGCGCCTCATGCGCTCGGCCGACCCGGCGCCCGCGGTGCGGGAGGGGCTGCGGCTGGGGCGGCTCGTGCTGGTGGCACCCGACATGGACCTCGACGAGTTCCGCGACTGCGTGGCCGACGGCACGACGGAGGTCCCCGAGCGGACCACCATCTACGTGAGCAGCCGCGACAAGGCACTCGACTTCTCGGCGTGGATGGCGGGCTTCGCGCGCCTCGGACAGCCGCTCGCGGAACTCACCCCGGGCCGCGTCGAGTTTCTCGAGGACGACGCGAATGTGGACATCGTCGACGTCGCCGCAGCAGAGGAACGGATGGGCAGCTGGCTCGGCCACTCCTACTTCCACGAGGACCCCCAAGTGAGCACCGACGTGCTGCTCACCCTCATTTCGGGCGCGCACCCGCTCGACCGCGGCCTGCAGCGCGATGGCAAGCGCAAGGTCTACGCGTTCGGCACCACGTACCCGGAGCGCGCGCGCGAGGCCGCGCGCAGGATCGAGGCCGGTGCGCCGGGCGACACCGCCCCGCCGCCGGGCGGCACGCCGGCGACCAAGGTGCCCGAGCCATGAACGTCCGCGCCGCCGCCGTCATCCCGGCACGCTGGGCCAGCAGCCGCTTCCCCGGGAAGCCGCTCG
>Ga0194123_10001004_pt1 | contig 46189 bp, 35 predicted proteins | sample TA2MahsurfametaG_5_FD_155479 | JGI IMG/M metagenome (GOLD analysis project Ga0194123, IMG submission 155479) | Freshwater microbial communities from Lake Tanganyika, Tanzania - TA2015023 Mahale A surface | ecosystem: Environmental > Aquatic > Freshwater > Lake | place: Tanzania: Lake Tanganyika... | reverse complement strand
TGGTAGCTGACCACACCCGCTCATTCTTATAAGAGTATCTTTTTATGTATAAGACTGATAGGGAAATCCCGGTAAAAAGGGTCAGAAAAGATGCTTCTACCGGGGGATACGTCGATGCCCCCCTTACTGAACCATTTTTAAAGGGCCCGATACCGATGGCGTGGTTGAAGTCAGCTGCAGCATTGCCGGGCAAAGCGCTACACCTCGGCATTGCAATTTGGTGGCTTTATCCCATGTCGAAAACCCGAAGCTTCAAGCTAACCCGGAAAGCGCTGGATTATGTGGGTATATCCCGGGACGCTGCTTATGATGCCTTGAAGCGCTTAGAGGAGCGTCGATTGGTTCGCGTCGAGCGGCTCCCCGGGCAACGCCCCACGGTGCAAATTTTGCAGGCCTCAATCGGTGAGATAAAGCTCGAATAACGCCTACGGTTACTCAAGGGCTTGGTTTCCTGAGTGGAGTTGGCCTCTCTATGAATGCGTACTCAGGGCAATTAAAAGCAGGCGGATCTCGTTTCTGAGCGCTATTGCGTTCTTTGTGCAGTTGCCATGAATCAACGGCCTACCTGGGGATTTGCCGCCATGCATACGACAGCGCCCGTTCTTCATCGCCCACCCAAGACACGGCGCACCGGTCTGCCGAGCATGGGCTCCACACCTCGGATGTTTTTGCAGTGCTTCCAGTGCCTTTTGCATGGGGTTATTGCGCATTTGTCCACCCCACTAAAACCTGCTGAACTACCGTACTTTGGCTGGGGTCAGATTGCAGTCGTTGCAGGGTCAACGCTGCTCGTGCATAGGTGTCCATCAATCGCGCAGCTAACGTAGCTTTTTTGACTGACCATTGCGGGTCTTTTTCTTTCTCGGACTCTGCCAGCAGACGCATCGAATGCTGATGAGCGGCAGCCATCTGGTGACAGAGCATCTGCTCGACGGAGTTCTTTGCGGAAACACTCTCAGCCGCATCAAAAGCCAAATCAAAAACACCGGCTCGGTCGGCTAAATTTGCGCGTTCAATCGTGGCTTGAACATTCAATAAATCAGGCGTTTTGAGCGCGTTTTCTAGTCCGGGCATACCAAGACATGTCGGCGGAATTATCTCGCCTCCTAAGCCCGTTTGAAGGGCTTCTGGAGGCATTCTTGCGGCAGTCAATTCGCGCTGAGAGTCTTCCCAAACTTTTTTGGCTAAATCGGTACGAAGTCCGTCGGATTGTTCCGTCGCAATCAAAAATTTCTGACGAGCCGCAAGCTCATTTTTGTATGCGGTTTTGAGCGTCATAAAATGTTTCCATCCCCTAACACACCATACGGCAGATTTCTCGGCTGCAACTTCTGGGCTGCACTTCAGACTGGGCAAGAGAACAGGCGCGTCACAACCTGATCACATTTTAGACGCGTCTCGGCAAAGGTAGGAGCCGTGAGCTACCGTACGCCTAGTTAATCAGCCGGCCTATTGGGGTAATGATTAAGAAATCAATCCGAAAGACTTCAGGCAACAACCGACGACCGTTGTCTAGCGGACTTCTTGGTCGGTAACGCTTTGGGTTTGGTGAGCTTTAAGACCGGTGACATACCTGCAGTGGTAGCCATGTTCAACAGCATGTCGAGGGAGAAGAGATTGATCTTGCCCCGTATCAGGTCAGAAACCCGAGGCTGGGTAACACCCAGAAGATCAGCCGCTTGGGCTTGTGTCAGGCCATGATGTTCAATGTAACTGCTGAGCTCCATCATCAAGGTTGATCTGGCCTTCATGCTGGCAGCGGCCTGCGGGGTATCTTCGATGGCATCCCATACGCTCGCGAATTTTTTACTTTTCATCACGCAGCTCCATTGCTAGGTCTCGGTAGCGACTCTTGGCTAGGTCAATATCTTTCTTGGCAGTCTTCTGAGTCTTTTTTTGAAAGCAATGCAGCACGTAGATGATCTTTTCAAACTTAGCGACGTACATCACTCGAAACGCACCAGCAGGCTCCTCTACCCGTATTTCATAGACAAACTTACCTACAGCCGGCATAGGCTTGTAGTCGGTTGGCTCTTTGCCTTTTTGGACTCGATCTATCTGGTAGCCAGCCTCACGTCTCGCTACTTCTGGAAAAGAACGCAGGTCATCTAGCGACGTGCCTCGAAAACTTGCTTGTTTCATTTTGGAGAGTATATAAGAATTTGTATGTCTGTCAATCCCTCAGCCTTGCGCCAGTACCAGCGGCACGTCAATCACGTTGTTGAAAAGAAAGGGACAACCACTTTGTTTTGAAAGAAAGGGACAACCACTTTGCATAGGGTGCAACCCGATACCGATATACTAGGTTACATTGATAAAGTAACTTTAATCAGGTGGGTGCGATGGGTGTGGTTGTACGTAACTTTGCAAAGCAAGACAAGACCGGCCTATGGATCTTCCCTGAAAAGGCGGAGCACATAGCTGGCTTCCTGGCATTAACGGTGGATCCAACGTCATCGAATCAAGAGCTCTCTCTGAGTTCTGTGGTGCGAGATGTGCCATTTCGTACAGTGTTTCGGGGCCAGTTTGACGCCTTGACCCCAAATCAAACTTTGTCAGATTTCTTGGCGGTTAACCAAAACGCCACTGTTTCAAGCCTGCAGCTGTACCGTGATGGAAGCCTTTGGCAGGACCACCTATTTGACGCTGGTACGAAGATAGTGACTGTCTTCCCGAGCATCATTAGCAGCGATCAAGCCCGTACTTTTGCCTCCGACGACGTCTTTCAAGGCTCGCTGCAGTTCGCAGACTACGTGAACGGCTACGCGGGCAACGATAGGATGTCTGGTTTCGGTGCAACGCCAACGGGCCTTGACATTTTCTTTGGTGGTGAGGGTGTTGATACTGCGGTATTTCCCGGTGCTCGTTCTGAATATGTTGTAAGCCCTTCAAACAGTATTTGGAATCCGGTATTGAATACCGGTAATCTGGTTGGGTATAAGGTCACCAACAAAGCCAGACCTGACTTTGGCAACGCCGACCTGCATCAGGTAGAGCGCCTGCAGTTTTCTGATTTTTCAGTTGCGCTTGATTCGCAGGGCAGCGCGGGTCAGGCTTTTAGAATCTACCGAACTGCGTTTGACCGTACACCCGACACCATTGGTCTTGGGTATTGGATCGCGCAGATGGATAAAGGCATGGGTGTGGTTGAAGTAGCTGCGCGCTTCATCGACTCTAAAGAGTTCCGTGAGCTTTATGGGGCAAACGCCAGCAGCGCTGACTTCCTTGCCAAGGTGTACAGCAACGTACTCGACCGCACGCCCGACTCGGTGGGGCTTTCGTGGTGGGTTAACGAGATGACCATCAACCCAGCCAAGACTTGGCAGAAGGTACTGGCGGATTTTTCTGAGTCCGCTGAGAACCAATCCAATGTGGCCTCGCTCATTGCCAACGGTATTGACTACACCCCCTGGGGATAAAACGTAACCATCCAAAGCTTTGGACACAGGATGCACACTTTGAAGGCATTGCCAGCGTGTGTTTTATTCGAAAAGCAGGTGTGGAATCTTCAATCTGAGCTGGCAATCAATATCTAAAAAACTAGCGCGGCTGTTCATGGGCAGCTTCCTTATGGCACGCTGATGAACGACCACTCAAGCCTCTACGGCTAATGGCGCCCCTGCGGCAACGATAGCCGCTCGAACAAATCAATCAGCCACTCACAGCGTTCGTCGAAGCTGCGTTTCGGGAACGGGCGGCCGTGTGGGTTACCGGCGTTGAGCGCGCAAGCCTCTGCGAGGTAGCTAATTGACGCCAATGGCGGCGTAGTGTCACAGCGCGGCGGCATTTGCGCGCGGATTTTTGCAATACATAACAAGGTGATCTTGCGGGCGCTACCCACCACGGCGCGTTGGTTTACCGAATCCATCGCATTGCCAGCGATCTCGCTACCGATCTCGGCGTAGATGGTGGCTGCTGCGAGGATGGCACCACGACAGTCGCGCGGTAGCGCAGAAATACCCGTTGCGCCTCGCTGATACAAACGATCTGCCTCTGCCAACAAGCGAGAAACCACGCGCGCTAATGACTCATTGAATACCGGTGTGCGTAGCCATGCATCCGGATTAAGGCCTTCCTCGCGCATCCAGGCGCGTGGTAGATAGAGCCGACCGTTGCGAGCGTCTTCACCGACATCACGCGCGATATTTGTCAGCTGCATGGCATTACCTAACTCACATGCACGTGCTAATGCATGCGGATCACGAACGCCCATCACCATCGCCATCATGGCGCCCACACTGCCGGCAACGCGTGCGCAGTAGTGGTGCAGATCATCCAGCGTTTCATAGATGCGCCCTTCGGCATCCCACGCAAAGCCTTCGATCAATGCCTCGGGCAAGGTGCGCGGCAATCCGTAGCGATGCACCACCATCGCCATGGCGCGGTCTTCAATTATGTCACCGGGCTCGCCGGCATAGATCGCATCGAGTCTTGCGCGCAACTGTGCGACAACGCCTTCCTCGGGCGCGCTATCGACCGCGTCATCCGCAACCCGGCAGAAGGCATACAGCGCAATGGATGGAATGCGAACGCGCTCGGGTAATAAGCTACTGGCCGCAAAAAAAGATTTCGAGCCACCGCGCATTAACTCTTCGCAGGCGGCAAGGTCGATAGTTTTGGCGGCGCTAGGCATCGGGCACCACTGACGCCATGGCGCGTGCTGACATCAGTACACCGGGTACGCCCGCGCCCGGGTGCGTACTGGCACCGACCATGTAAAGGTTTTTAACATCTTCGCTACGATTATGCGGGCGGAACCATGCGCTCTGTAACAGCCGTGGTTCCATCCCAAACGCTGCGCCTTTGTGCGACCACAGACGATCATGAAAGTCCTGCGGGGTCATGAGTTTGCTGGTGACGATATGCCGGCCAAGCCCAGGCATGACGGTGGACTCGAGATGGCTCTGAATTCGTAGTCGATACGACTCGGCTTGTGCCTGCCAGTCAGTGCCACTATCCAGATGCGGCACGGGTGCGAGCACATAAAAGGCATCGCAGCCAGTTGGTGCAACTGAAGGATCCGAGGCGCTGGGTCGATGCAGATACAAACTGAAATCGTTGGCCAACTTGTGTTTCAAGAACATGTCGTCCAGCAGACCTTTGTAGCGTGGTCCGAGCATGATCATGTGGTGCGGCACATCGTCCCATGTGCGGTTGGTGCCGAAATACCAGACGAATAAACTCATCGAGTAGCGTCGCGTCTCGATGCGCCTGTCAGTCCAATGAGCACGGTGCTCAGGATCCACCAGATGTTTATAGGTCCAGGCGGCGTCACCATTCGAGACCACAATATCCGCACGCAGTTGATCGCCGTTAGCCAGTGTGACCCCGATAGCGCGGCCTTGCGTGATGTTGATACGCGTAACCGGTGCGTTATAGCGAAGGCTGACACCACGCTCTTGTAGCAGCTTCACCATGCCACGAATCAGCGCGCCGGTACCGCCCATCGCCCAATGCACCCCCCAGCGCCGCTCCAGGGTATTAATCAGGCTGTAAACGCGCGTAACTGAGTAGGGATTGCCGCCAATGAGCAACGGATGAAAACTAAACACGATTCTGAGCTTCGGGTCGCGCAGATAACTGGCTACCATCGAGTACAGCGTTTGCCAGGCCTTTAGTTTGATCATGCTGGGCATGGCCGCCAGCAAATCAGAAAAACTATCGAATGCTTTATGTCCCAGCTCTTCAAAGCCGAGCTTGCAGGCTAAGTCAGCCGCTTCAACGAAACGATCATAGCCAGCCAGGTCATCAGGGTTGAAACGTGCAATCTCGCGCCGCATGGTCGCTTCATCGCCGCTGTAATCGAAATACGTGCCATCATCAAACCGCAGCCGGTAAAACGGCCCGATGGGTTTGAGGGTGATGTCGTCCGAGAGTTTTTTACCGCATAGCGCCCATAGCTCTTCGAGCAATTGCGGCGCGGTGATAATCGTTGGGCCGGCATCGAAGGTAAAGCCATCTTGCCGATGTACATAGGCACGACCGCCGGGGGCGTCGAGTTTTTCAAGGACTTGTACTTGGTAGCCCTTGCAAGAGAGGCGAATTGCAGCGGCGAGCCCGCCGAAGCCGCTGCCGATCACAAGCGCGGTTGGCGCGGTCATAGCGTCACCCCAGCAATCGTGCGAATACGCCGACGTTACTTGAGCCGAAGGACTCGAGCGCAATCTTGGTGCCAGTCGCGGGGTCGTGCAGGGTCAGGCGACCATCTGCATGAAGAATCAATTCAAACGGCTCGGTAGCGCCTACGCCGTTTACTCTGCGCTGGCGCGCCATGGCGCGCAAGGTGCCGCGCAAGAAACCTTGTTCGCCTTCGAAACGCTGCACCAGCTCGCCATTACTCGCATCAATCGCAGCGACTGAACCATCGGGCTGATCAATGAATCTTAGCTGACGAATTTTTCTGGCGGGCTCTGCAGTAGCTTCTTGTGCAGGGCCTTGTAGACGGGAGACGCCGATGGTGACAAAGGTGCCTATCAGCAGTAGCGCCACCGCGATTGCCGGGAAACGACTGCTGCGTCGTTCAGGCGCTGCTTGCGGTGGCAGGGACTCCATTTTCATCGCGCAATCGCCGCCTTAGGCATACGCACAGGAATTGGCTCACGCGTATCTGCGCCCCCCAGCTCTGATTGCCGCGCGATCCATGCCGCATGCAGCAGATCACCCGCCGTACCGACATCACGCAGGCAGCGTAGTGCAGGCTGAGTTTTTGAGACATGCCAGGCTCGGGCATGCGGCCAAAGATGGAGGTACGCAATACGATCCGACCCTTTAAGCTCGAGCGCGATATCACCGCTGCCGTCATCGTTGGGTTTAATGTGTGCTGCTGCAATCCAACGTAAGGGTAGATTGAAGCTGATCGTCAGCACAATACCGATGCGCATCACGATGCGGCGATTGGTCAATGTGTAGAGCGTCGTCTCGGCCGACATCCACGCCGTGAACGCCAGCAGGCCGAGAGCAATCACTGCCATTAACGAAGACCACAGTAGCGGCATCAGGTTGTCGCGCAAGCTGTCGGTGGTGTCCCATATCAGCACCGCTTGCAAGCCCAGCATCAACACAAAGTACAGCGCTACCCGCTTGAGATGAAACGCTTCCAGTGCCAGGCGTTTCCAGTCAGGTGTGCCTTGCCACAGCACCCGCTCACCGACGGGGAGCGGTTCGGGAAGGCCGGGCGCTGCCTCCAGCTCGTGTTCAGGATAGATTTGCATGGTTTCGTTGAATGCTGGTCAATGTTGGCTCGGTTAGAACAGCGGCTCTTGCCGTTCCGGTGTGGCGTACAAAGTACCGGCACCGTAATACGCGCAGATTTTTTCTTCTTCGAGCATAGTGACTTGGTCAGTCTCTTTATGACCAGGCACATCAGCAAACTGATGCGCAAGAATCGCGTAGACCTTCACGCCATCATGCGTGATGCGTGCAAACGGTACAGGCAGCAGCACGTTACGTGCGCCATCGCTGAGACGCACCTCGATATAGCGGAACAGCATCTCGGAACGATCAAGCCACAGGTCTTGCACGGTACCGGCCACCTCATCATCTGCGCCCCACACCGGCATGCCGCGCGGGTCGGGGTCTTGCTCGGCAACGCCGTGCTCAGGGTTGGCACGTAGCGGCGAAATTTTAGGTTCACCGAATGGCGTCATGTCCGGATGATCAGCACGCTGATTCCACGAACCCGGGCCAACACCTGCAAGCAGAGGATTGCCGATCGGCTCGATCGGTGCGCCGATGAATCGATGGCGTGGCTGCGCTTGCAAGAACTCAGGCTCTTTCAGCGGGTAGGGCATGACCACTTCCTCGCCGCTTTCGAGCAGATAGGTCTTGGGAGAGGGGATGGGCGGCCAGCCTTCCATCTGCGTGTCGCGGCCGTTGATCGGCTCGAGCGGATAACCATCGCGATGATTCTCTTGCAGCAGGTAATAGATCAAGCCGAAAAAGAAAATCCAGAACATGTACAACACGATCTGGGCGAAGTCGACGTACTGCGTAATCGCGCCTGTTTCCATGGTGCGCCTCCAACAATGAGTCGTCATGATGACGACGGGTGTGAAACTCTCTAGCCCGGAAATTCAGCTAGTCCAAATTTACGTGGTTGCGCTGCCTGCTCGTGGCGCACGCGCTTGGCCAATGGCCCGATCGCGATTAGCACCGCAAACAGCAAATACATTTCAAGGTGATACACAAAGCTATAACCCGTTACCGGTGAGATCAGGCTTTCGCCCAACCAACCGCTGCTGGCGAATGAGCCGATCACATCTTTGATCACGCCGCCCAGCGCCACCGAGGCACCTGCTGCAGTGGCTTGAACCGCACCCCAGGCGCCGAGCGCCATGCCGGCTGAGTCACCGATTTGCAAATCCATCGCCATGGTCAGCGTGCCGACCGCGAACAAACCACCACCCGCGCCGATCAGAAACGCGCCGCAGCGAAATAAATTTGGCGCGTCCAGTGGCGCAGAAAAAATCACCATCGCAAACGCAGGCATGCCTAGCAGGGCGCCAAGAGCAGCGATACGACCTGCGTCTAATCCGCTTGCCAGTAAGCGCGCCGCTATTCCAAACGCTAACAGCGCGCCGGCGGCGCTGATGGCAGTGAGTGAGCTGGTGGCGCCAACCCCAAGCTGCAGAATCTCCCCGCCATAGGGCTCGAGGATGATGTCCTGCATGTTGAAGGCGCAGGTACCCAACCCGACGGTCCACAAGAACCGTTTTACGCCCGGACGCACCGCATAGCTGCGCCAATGGCTGGAAAAATTTTCTTCGTTGCGCGGTTGACGGGCGCGGTCACGGTTCAGCGCTTCCTGCTTCCACAGCGCATTCAGGTTCAGCATCACGACCAGCACTGCCGAGCCTTGCACCGTCTGAATCAACCGCAAGGGGCTGAAATCTGCCAGTAACCAACCAAACAAAGTACCGCTACCCACCAAGCCCAGCAGCAGCATGGTGTACATCAGCGCGACTACGCGAGGTCTTGTCTCTGGCGTTGCCAGATCGGTTGCCAAGGCAAGGCCAGCGGTTTGTGTGACCTGCATACCCATACCGACCAATAAAAACGCGAGGCCAGCACCAATCCTGCTGACCCATAGCATGCCGGGCTGCGGATCGGAGAGCGCCAGCAGTCCAAACGGCATGATCGCCAGCCCGCCGAATAGCAGTAGACTTCCGATCCACAGGTAGGGCAGTCGCCTGAGGCCAAGCGCCGAGCGATGTGTGTCTGAGCGAAACCCGATTAACGCCCGCAGCGGCGCGAACACCAATGGCAGAGCCACCGACAACGCCACCCACCAAGCGGGAACGCCCAGCTCAATAATCATGACGCGGTTGAGCGTGCCGACCAGCAGCGCGGTTGCCAGGCCAATCGAGAACTGGAATAGCGACAGACGCAGCAGCCTGGAGAGTGGGAGATCGGGTGAAGCGGCATCGGCGAACGGCATCCAGCGCGCGTCCATAGTCGCGGTCAGTTGGCGCACGATGTTTTGCAGTTTTCTCATGGCAGGCGCAGTCGGACTTGCCGAGATGGCAAGCCTTTGGCTGATGAGAACACTGTAGTAGGCGCACCAGACTGTGTCAATAAATAATTACAGTATTTTTGTAATCTTTAGTTGACTCGGGCTTCCGCATCGTCCATGCTGTGGACGTGCCTGCAATGGGCACGTTTGTAGTAAACAGTGCCACTCCTCTGGGGGCGTCCGCGAAAATCGGGCGCCCCGTTTTTTCCGGCAGAGGTGCCGAACGCCTAGGGAGCCACCGAACGTCTCCCTAGGCGCTTAGGATAGGCGCAATGCCAATCACCTCCAGGACATCACATTCGCTGCGGTTCAAGCGATTCGCTTTTCGCAGTTTCATCGATAGAGAGAGCGATCTCGACCATCGTCTGCTCGAACTTGGGTAAGTTAGGCGACTGTCGAAGGATGTGTTCGGTCAGATATACACCCGGATCACCGATATGGTTGCTACCGACCAGACCTCCTGTCGAAGGGAAGAACGCAGTACAGAAAATCCTTGCAATCTCACCCGATGCGATCGCCCGGTTACGCGCTAGTCTGTCTTCGATCAGCTTAATAGTGCTGTCGTACTGGGTCTCAAAGGTGGTGGCTGAGAGGTCAACAGCCCTGGAAAGGCTGGTCGACCCGCCGACCAGGCCAATTATCTGACGAATGTTATGGTTATGCTCCAGAAGATCGGCCAATAACGTTAATCTCATCAGGCTGGTTTCAGAGTCTTCCTCGCATCCAGGAATAGTCAATTGCTCGATGCTCGGATGTTGCTTTAACACGCTGACCATTGCCGGCACGCTATTCATCGGATCCCAAGAAAAGAAATGCCCCAGTGATAACGACTTTAATGAAGCGTTTCTAGATAGACCGTCAGAAAACGAGCTAAGTCTTTGCGTGTGACTTGACGCGGGTTCTTGGCCAGTTTGTGCAAACCAATCGTCACAAGAAAAACTTTTCAGTGTGCTTGAATATTCAATCAACTTACTGAACTCGTGGCAGGTTTCCAGCGACTTGAAGTGCCAATTTGAGAAGCTGATGTCAGACAACTGCTGACATTTTCGAAGCGCTTGAAAAATTTCGGCGGATTTTTGCTCGGAAAATCGGGGTCCTTTCAAACAAATCGACTGAAGCTGTGTGCAGCGCCGGATCATGTCACAAAGGCTATCGCCGATCGTATCAGTTGTGTTGGGTCGCAAATTAAAGTTGATCGCTTTTAGATTTCCAATTTTGCCAATGGCGTAAAGTATCTTTGGAGAAAAAACATCATCAATACCAAGAATATTGAATTTTTCCAGCTGGTGATTTTTCTTGATCAAGTCGATGATTGAATCGGCTTTATCTTCAAAAAAAGTGGGTAAGCCTATGCTCATTGGCACAACGAAAAACAACTGTCGTAATCGAGGCTGTGTTTCGTCGACAGTTCGAATAAATTCAGAAAACAAATGCGGGGAGAACTTATGTGCATACAGATTGAGGCGATATAAGGGGTCGCATTCTTGAAGCAATTCATTGAGTGCCGTGAACTGCTCGCGGTGAATCAGTCGTTCAATCAATAGATCGATATCTTTGTGTTGATCAGTTGTTTTTGATTCTTCAAAGAAGGGTCCTTGCGGGTATTGACCGAGCTTCATGTAGTTCAGATACAGAATGTCCTCTTTTGAGATTTCTTCATCTGATTCGTCAGATTGACTATCTTCTAAAATTATTCCCCCTGTTCGTGTTGGTAGTCGCACGCCGTTAAGTATTGGCTTGGCGTGCGTGGGAGGTTGTAGTTCTTGTCCGATCATCGGTGCTGGTTCGGTAATCGAATTTCCGATAGCTTTAGCGAGCATTAGCTTTTCTTTCTGAGGGGTGAGAGACGACGCTCAGTAAAAAAATAGCAATGAGTGTTCCTGTGTTGAGTATGAATCAAACAATAGCAATACACCGGTTGCTAATGTAATCAACCAGTACCAGATAAATGGGTTCAAAAAATAGGCTAAAAATGGGCTAAAAAATGCCCGAACGCGTCGGGCATTTTTTCATGCACTAAATCAGAAACTATAGTCGCTCAAATATCGCTGCGATACCCTGCCCACCACCAATACACATGGTGACTAAGCCGTAGCGTTTCTGCGTGCGCATCATTTCATGGATGCACTTGATGGTGATGATCGCCCCCGTTGCGCCAAGCGGATGGCCGAGTGCAATCGCGCCACCGTTGGGGTTAGTGCGGGCCAGATCAAGATCAAGGCCACGGCAGACACCGATGGATTGTGCTGCGAACGCTTCGTTGGATTCGATGACATCCATCTGATCCAGCGTCAGACCGGCACGTTGCAACGCAACTTTTACCGCGGGGATCGGCCCGGTACCCATCAGCGAGGGCTCCACACCCGCTACAGCGTACGACACCAATCGTGCCAGCGGTGTACGACCGGCACGACTCGCAGCGCCCGCTTCCATGATCACACACGCGGCGGCACCGTCATTCAAGCCAGAGGCATTACCCGGCGTGACCGTACCGTTTTCTTTTTGGAAGGCGGGTTTGAGTGTGGCGAGTGACTCGAGCGTGGTGCCCGCTTTCGGGTGCTCGTCCGTATCAAACAGGACATTGCCTTTTCGGCTCTTGATTTCAACCGGCACGATCTGTGACTTGAAATAACCGCCCTCGATGGCAGCCAATGCCTTGCGCTGACTCTCGACAGCGAACGCGTCTTGCTCTTCGCGCGAGATGTTGTAGAGCTTGGCAACATTTTCTGCAGTGACGCCCATGTGACCGGCACCGAACGGATCATGTAAGGCGCCGAGCAATACATCGACCAGCGAGGCATCTCCCATGCGCGCGCCAAAGCGTGCCAGCGGCGCGTTATACGGCGCTCTGCTCATGGTTTCTACGCCACCGCCAATGGCGATATCCGCATCACCGAGTTGGATCGCGTTAGCGGCGCTGACAATCGCTTGCAGCCCCGAGCCGCACAAGCGGTTGAGTGTGAGTGCTGCAGATTCTTTGGGCATGCCTGCATTAAGACCCGCTACACGCGAGACATACAGATCGCGTGGCTCGCACTGCACCACATTTCCGAGCACGATCTGCTGCGCGCTGGCGGCCTCAATACCTGAGCGTTCGATCGCAGCCTTGACCGCAATAGTCGCCAGATCATAGGCAGAAAAATCTTTCAGCGAGCCGCCGAAGGTGCCGACTGCGGTGCGCGCGGCGCCAACGATGACCACGTCTCTTGGGGAAGTCATTGAATCTCCTTGGGTTGGGTAGGCGGAGGGCTTAAGCACGTGTGAAGCGCAATAGCCACTATGTTAAACCATGGTAACGCGATTAATACGCCTAACGAATAACGGCTATTGGCTTAGACCTGCAGGTCTCGATTCAAGCAGTCCTGAATGGGCGTAAGCCTGGTTGAGATACCTCTGCAACGGCACTCGCATGAACCAGCTATCTGGTTTCGCTACCCATCACGGGTTTTTATCCCAGCAGGTTTGGGTGAAGTGTTGTTATTTCGCTTATCCAAGTCAGTTATTTATCCATATTCATTTGAGGACTTCATGACGACGCCAATTGGTACACCACGAGACCCAGCAAAGTGCCCTGATATCGATCAAGCCGCAGCTACCGCCAACCCATCAGCAGCTAAAGAGACCACACCTCCCTCTGCAGCGTCTGTGAAACCGGTAGTTGTTCAGCTAAATGAAAACATTTTTGGACACTATGAAAAACATGACTGGATGCGCGACTTCAAGCCAGAGGTGCCTGCTACACCGATTGCTAGCCCTACTGCCGCACCGGTCTTGACAGTGGTGCCTACGGCCGCACCCACCACCACAGCAACACCAGCCGCCACAACCGTCATACCTAACACCACCGTTAGTCTCAAACCTTCTTTGCCGCCAACCGCAGAAAAGGGCAGTGTGGTGGCGACTGCGGAAAATAAATCCGACGATGGCGACTACGAAGAAGCATTTGCCAGGCCTACACCGACATATACCACTCATCTGGTAGCAAGCCGTCCATCGATGAATGGCCCGATCCCTATCAAGGTTCGTATTGGCCAGTTACCCACTGATCTTCCTCCAGACGAGAACTGGTTTCCGATGGTTCTCGACGTGATTCACCGTTACACGATTCAAAAACCCTACGCCTGTGACCCAACTCAACTGCTCGATGTTGGCGATGCGATTGTTTACCGACCGATTCATAATGTGACTCACTCAACCCGGCAAGTCAGACTACAGTGGGCTCTACTAGCTTGTCTCCTTATTCACGGTAGCGATCGTGCAAGAGAGCTTTTGGAGGCAATGAGCTCAACAGAGAGAATATTATTGGCGTTGGCTTCTTTTTGTCTCCGTATTGGAAGAGTCGATGAAACGGGTACCCAGTCCCCATGTCCAGATTCGAACGGTAGGAAGGTTCGTTCGGCGCAGATATTTTCCTTGTATGCATCCCAATTACCAAGTCATCTCGCTCCACGCGATGAAATTAAATGGGTAGCATCCTTGGTTGCGGTCGCTTGCACGCCGGATGAGGCACTTTCCAAAGAAATCACTCAGAACGAAAAATCCTATTTCGCCGTTCAGCTGCTGGCCACTGCACACGAGCTGGATCTTTACCGTTGCTACAATAAAAAGGCTATGCAAGAACCTATTCAAAAGACCAAACAATTCTTGTTTATTCAAACGGGCGATGTTGAGAAAGTCAATGCTCTTCATTCGAAATTAGAGGCGTATGCGCTAAATCTGATGAAAGCAACGGGCAGTGCGATTGCCTACACCGGTAGCGACTACGATCTACAGCGTTTTGCAGAAAATAGCCTCGATGCGAAATACTGCTGGCAGACCGCGCGCAGAGTGGAGAAACCAAGTTGGTAGATTGAGTCGGCCGATTTGGTCGAGTCAATCTGCTTAGCGTGCAGACTCATGAAGGCGCCATCAAAGCCCGTCTATCCAGGCGGGCTTTTTTTTAGCCAAGCTCGAACATCACATTAATTCGCGCGACGTATTTCGACACCTCACTAAACACACGGCACCCCTCGTGCAGCACGCTGTGTGGGCCGAATCCATGCCGAAAGAAAAGTGCTGAACCTTTCTTGGGCATGATATCGACATGGCCATGATCGGGGTGAAACAAGCGGGTGCTGCCACCTTGTACACCATCTTCCGGTCCATTCAGATACAGCAGCATCGACAAGCAGGAGCGCAGCCCCGGCCATTCGTGCATCTGGCTGCGGTCAGTCGTGAGCCCGTAACCAGGCCAGTCGCCATCGGTGTGCGGGTTGAACACATCTTCGGCGTCATAGCGATACATATTGATCCGGCGCGACAGCGCAGGAAATAGCCGCAGGCCATCGATCGTTTGCGGTAGCAAGTGCGCGACGCGGTCAAATACGGGCGCAAGTGTCTGCTCATCCGCGACCCAGTGCACCGCTTTGTTCATGCGCATGCCGGGTGGGGTCTGAATACCCGGCGCCTCATCGCGGTACCCGAAGCGCTCGCTAGCCTCGACGATCGCATCGGCCTCATCTGCGGTGATGACATCACTGATCAGGAACGCGGTCAGACCACCCAGTGCGATATCAGTGCGCTGAGGTGTTAGACCATGATCGCGCGGGAGAGCAAGCCTTGGCGCCGCTTCGCGAAATGCAAAGATCGGTGTCATCGCTATCACGCCGCCCATCGGCAGCGAGCCGGGCATGTGCGCTACTGCGAAGTGGTCAGGCCACGCGAGGTTGGCGGGCTTATTGGGGGCAATGTCGGTCATGATGCGGTTGGGAATGCGGCGCCAACTGATTAAAGCGCTATTGTACGGACAGGTGGTGAGTTGTAATTAAATTAATGACTCATAATCCTGACCGCCGTAGAAAATACCAAGAATATGTACATCCGTATCAAACACGGTGTACGCGATGACCACGCGGCCGCGGTGGTGCGTTGTTCGTAGTCCGGGTCCGACATCATCGCGGGGTACGCCTCGGTCCGGGAAAGTCGCCAAGCTATCGCAAGTGGCGAGGATTGCTTCGGTATAGTCGAGTGCTGTTTGCGGTGAACCAGCGTTTGCAATGTAGCGATAGAGTGCGCTCAGCTGAGCCTCGCTCTCCGGTGAGAACAAGACGCGATAGATGTTATTCACTGATATTTACTGGTTTTTCTCAGTGGCTTTGCGATGCTCAGCGATCAGGTGCTCTCGAACTACTGAGGGTGACAAGCTTCGCCCAGGATTAGACAGCGTGGCATCAAGCGTCGGTGCGATACTCTGATGTAGCCATGATTCAATTGCGCGGTCGCGAGCGAGCAGAGCTCTGATCCCCTCGCGGATCACCTCGCTCTCGCTGGCGTAAGTGCCTGCGGCGACTTTCTCCTTCAAGGCGTTCGCCATGTCGATGGGGAGCGTGATGCTGAGTTGTTGGGTCGATCGCATGGTTTGCCCGCAAGTAAAGTAGGATTGAATCCTATTTTTAATTTTTCTCTCCGTCAAGCAGGTATGCAAAGCTACCCTTGACGAAGCCCGTTAAAACTCTTCACTGGACCCAAACCGTGCCTCATTTCGCTGCAAACCTATCGATGTTGTTCACTGAAGTCCCATTGGCGCAGCGTTTCGAGCGCGCGGCAAACGCCGGCTTTACGCTGGTTGAGTGCCAATTCCCTTATGAGCTACCCGCTGATGAGATCAAAAGCTTGCTTGATGCGCATGCTTTGACAATGGTGCTGCATAACCTGCCGGCCGGCGATTGGGCCGCAGGGGATCGCGGCACCGCCTGTGACCCGGCACGCGTCGATGAGTTTCGGTCCGGGGTCGCGCAAGCGATCAGCTACGCCACCACCTTGGGCGTGAAAAAAATTAACTGCCTTGCCGGTAAATTGCCAGCCGGTGTGAGCGAGCCGCAAGCGCGCCAAACTTTGATAAACAACCTCCGGTACGCTGCTGAGCAATTGGTACCGCACGGGATACAACTACTGATCGAGCCTGTTAATCATTTTGATATTCCGGGGTTTTTATTAGACAGCACTGCCAAAGCCCTCTCAGTCATCGATGCGCTGAGCGAGCATGGTGAACAAGACAAGCCAAGCGAGCGGGGTGAGCGCAGTGAGCAGGATGAGCCGGGCGGGTTAAGCAAGCATCCGGTCTTACTGCAGTACGATGTTTATCACGCACAGCGAATGGAGGGTGAGCTGGCGGCCACTCTGAAAAATAACCTGCATCGCATCGGTCATATCCAAATCGCGGATACTCCGGGGCGGCATGAGCCGGGCACTGGCGAAATCAATTTCCCATTTCTCTTTGAGTGGATTGATCAACTAGGCTACGCCGGCGTGATCGGCGCGGAGTACAAACCTTCAGGCACCACCGAAGAGGGCTTGGGTTGGATGCGGGCGTAAATTCTCGGGTGACGCGCTTGCTGGTTCAGACGCACTAACGACGTTCGGAGACATGACATGAAACTCGGATTCATTGGCTTGGGCATTATGGGTGCGCCCATGGCGCACCATCTGCTCAAAGCAGGCAAACTCTTGTACACCCATACTCGCAGCAACACGCCCGATGAGTTATTGAATGACGGTGCGCAAGTCTGCGCTAATGCGGCGGAAGTAGCGCAGAAAGCCGACATTATTTTTACGATGTTGCCCGACACACCGGACGTAGACAAAGTCTTGTTTGGTGAGTATGGCGTTGCCACAGCGCTCACCAAAGGCAAAATCGTGGTCGATATGAGCTCGATCTCGCCGATTGCGACCAAAGCGTTTGCGCAAAAGATTAACGCGCTCGGCGGTGAATATCTTGATGCGCCAGTATCGGGTGGCCAGGTCGGCGCCAAGAATGCTGCGTTAACGATTATGGTGGGTGGTAATGAAGCCACCTTTGAGAAGGTCAAGCCATTATTCGAGCTGATGGGCAAGAACATCACGCTGGTTGGTGGCAATGGCGATGGTCAAACAGCCAAGGTCGCGAACCAGATTATCGTCGCGCTCAATATTGAAGCGGTGGCTGAGGCGCTGCTGTTTGCGGCGCGTAATGGCGCCGACCCCGCTAAGGTGCGGCAGGCGCTGATGGGCGGCTTTGCAGCTTCAAGAATTTTGGAGGTGCATGGCGAGCGCATGATCAAGCGCACCTTCGACCCCGGCTTCCGCATCGAGCTGCATAAGAAAGATTTGAATCTGGCGCTGAGTGCTGCGCGCGAGCTCGGGCTGTCATTACCGCATACCGCCAGCGCGCAGCAATTGTTTTCGTCGTGCGTGGCGCAAGGAGGTAAAGCCTGGGATCACTCGGCCATGGTGAAAGCCCTGGAACACATGGCGAATTTTGATTTGACGGAGACACCATGAGCGCTGCAGCCACGCTGCTGAGAAGTATGTTTGATGCGGCGGTCGCCTCTGCGCAGCCGGCATTGTGTGTGCCACCATACTTGCCAACGCCAGAGATGCTTGGACAGGGGCGTTTATTTGTAATCGGCGCTGGCAAAGCCTCGGCAGCGATGGCGCAAGCGGTTGAGCAGGCGTGGCAAGGGCCCTTGTCTGGCTTTGTGATCACGCGCTACGGCTATGGCGTGCCGTGCGAACGTATCAACATTGTCGAGGCTGCGCACCCGGTGCCGGATGAGGCGGGGCTGAATGCAGCGCGTCGCATGATGTCGTTCGTCAGTGATCTGCGCGAGGATGACATTGTGCTGTGCCTGATTTCGGGTGGTGGCTCGGCGCTGATGCCCCTACCGATCGATGGTCTGACACTGGAGCACAAGCAAGCGGTTAATCGCGCGCTATTGGCCTGTGGCGCCAATATCAGCGAGATGAATTGCGTACGCCGACATCTATCGGCAATCAAGGGTGGCCGACTCGCTGCGGCTTGTCATCCTGCGCGCGTGATCACGCTGCTGATGTCTGATGTGCCGGGCGATCACATGGTGGATATCGCCTCAGGCCCCACCGTACCTGACCCAACCACCTGCGCTGATGCACTGTCGATTGTGGATCGTTATCGCATTGATTTGCCGCCTGAGGTGAGAGAGGTACTCACCAGCGGTCGCGGTGAATCTGTCAAACCAGGTGATGCACGTTTGGCGCGTAATGAAATCAAGATGATCGCAACACCGCAGATGGCGCTTGAGGCAGCTGCGCGCGTGGCAGAGCAAGCAGGTTATCACGCGCATATTCTGGGTGATTCGATCGAGGGTGAGGCGCGTGATGTCGGAAAGGTACTCGGTGCAATGGCATTGCAAGTCGCTGAGCGTGGTCAACCATTCAAAGCGCCGTGTGTGTTGCTGTCCGGTGGTGAGACCACCGTCACTGTGCGCGGCAAGGGTCGCGGCGGTCGTAATGTGGAGTGCTTGTTATCGCTTGCTGCGGCGCTTGGTGGCCATGTACGCATTCACGCGATGATGGGTGACACCGACGGTGTCGATGGCATGGAAGATATTGCGGGTGGGCTGTTGTATCCGGATACCTTGGCGCGTGCCTGGGGTAAACATATGCCGGCGTTGCAGTATCTGGAAAACAATGACGGTCATACGTTTTTCAGTGCGCTCGGTGATTCGGTGATTACCGGCCCGACGCTGACGAATGTGAACGACTTCCGTGCGATTTTGATTGACGCTTAAAGCGATCAATCTGCTCGATTCAAGAGTCATTGAGAGAAAGTTGATGACGCTGTATCAACAAAAGCAGCCAATCTGCTTGATTCACTAGTTACTGAGGGAGAGTAGATGACGCTGTGTCAACAAAGGCGATCAATCTGCTTACTTCACGAGTCATTGAGAGAAAGAAGATGACGCTGTGTCAATCAATTTTTAAAAAATTTCTTCGCGTGAAGCGCTGATTTTGCTCACACTGCTCATTTGTTTTATCTGCCGATCACCGATCAACGAAGCTGATCAGAATCAAGAACTTGCAGACCACAGACGCACTTTTTGCGGGGAGTTATCCCCAAAAGCTGTGGATAATTTCTGATCGCTGATCGATCAGAATGTTTTTTCAGCGTGCAGTTTTACTAAGCCGGCATGAATAACAGGCTTGCAGGACTGCTCAAAATCCTGCCGATATTCGCTGGGCGGTTGCCATCCACGTTTGCGCCACAGCCGCGTGACGTCGGTTCGGGTGCGTGGCATCGCCGACGTCGGTTCAGGGTTCACATAGGCCAGATTAGTTTTCATTTTGACATCTCCTTATAGCGCCGCCAAGGACGGTTGGACACCATAATACTGTATAAACGTACAGCTTAAAAGGGGTTTGCGAAAACTGCTTGAAATCGCCAACCGAACTAAAAAGTCCTGTATTTACAAGGCTTTTCAGCTGATCGCGCGGTGCAGATCCCGCATATGCAGCGCCCGTAGTTGCGGCGCTAGTAGCCAGGCGAAGCCGACCATGACCAAGGTCATCGATCCGCCAAACAAGATAGATGGTACCAGCCCCAGCAGATTGGCTGCGATTCCGGATTCCAGGGCGCCAATCTCGTTGGACGAGCCGATGAACAGCCCATTGATCGCAGTGACACGGCCTTGCATGTGCTGTGGTGTGACCAGTTGCAGGATGGTTTGACGCAGCACCACCGACACACCATCAAACAGGCCCGACAAAAACAGAAAAATCGCGGCCATGGTGAGCGAGCTCGACAATCCAAAGCCCATAATCGATACGCCGAAGCCCGCTACCGATAGCATCAACCATTTTCCGGAGTGACGATCAATCGATCGCTGCGTCAGCCATAAACCAACAATCACCGAGCCCGCGGCTGGCATGGCACGTAGCAAGCCCAGGTTCTCCGGGCTGCCGTTCAGCGCCTGATGAATGAACGCGGGCAGCACACCCACCGCGCCACCAAACAGCACCGCAAACATATCCAGCGCCATCGCCGCCAGCATCACCTGGGTTGAGCTCACAAAGCGCAGACCCTCGCGAATACTGGCAAACACCGAGCTGGATTCGCCGGTGCTGGGTGTCTCGATCACTTTCAAACCGAGCAGCGCGATTACACCGGTCAGCGCAAATACGCCCGTCGCAAGATACGCAAAACGCACATCTTGCCAAGCGATCAGCAGACCGCCGATCACCGGGCCCGACACCAGTGCCACTTGAAACACCACGGTACTGATGGCGGTCGCGCGGGCCAGCTGCTCTCGCTCGAGGATGCGTACCATCATCGCGGAGTAAGCGGGTCGCAGCAGGGAGCGTGCAGCCCCCGCCAATCCCATCGCGATATAAATCCAGATCGTGAGCGGTACAAGGCTACCGGGGTTCGTAACCATCACCACCATCAGCGTTGAGATCGCGATGTAGCAGGCGCAGCCAAGCAGGGCGATCAATTTCTTGGGCAGGACGTCGACCGCGTGTCCGGCAAACAAAGACAGCAGAAAATAAGGCATCACTTCCGCTAGCCCGATCAGTCCGAGCGCCACCACATCATGCGTGAGCGAATAGATATGCCAGCCCGCCGTGACGGTCAGGATTTGATAGGCGAGGGTGATGCAGCCACGATAGACGGTGAGGCGGGTGAAAGCGGGCGTGAACATGCTGCGAGGACTGCTCGGTTTATTCAATCGTTTCACCTATTTCAATCAATGCCGCGAAGCGTCGGGTCTCGACACGCGCCTTATCGTGTATGTTGCGTCGAGCTTGAGGCGGTACCCCAGCCGCCGCCCATGGCTTTGATCAATGCGACGCCGGCGACTTGACGATTCGATTGCGCCTGCAGCAACGCGCGTCGGGCGCTTAGCGCAGTGGTCTGCGCTGTGACCACTTCCAAGAAGCTGACCTGACCCGCGCGATAGCGATTCAGCACCTGCTCTTGCGCTTGCGTTGCTGAGGCAGCCGCCGCAGACAGTAAAGACTCCTGCTCTGCCAGTACGCGTGAAGCGATGAGTTGGTCTTCCACACTTTGAAACGCCGCAAGCACGGTTTGACGATACAGCGCCACCTCTTGCTCATAGAAAGCCTCGGCACCGGCGACTCTGCTTTTAGTCAGACCCGCATTAAAAATCGGCTGCGTAAGTGCTACCCCCAGCGACCAGATACTGGTCGGGTTTGAAATTAAAGCGGGTGCGGTGGCGGCAAATCCGCCGGCGCTACCAGTGAGGTTCACGCTCGGGTAGTACGCCGAGCGGGCGATGCCAATTTGTTCGTTAGCGGCCGCTACACGACGCTCGGCGGCGGCGATATCCGGTCGTCGTTCCAGCAATTCGGAAGGCACCACCATCGGTAGGTCAGGTACCGCGATACGCCATTCATGATTGATCGGAATACTGAAGTTGGCAGGTGCCTCACCCAACAACACGGCAATCGCATGCTCCAGCTGCGCGCGCTGGCTGAGCAAACCGGTGTAATCAGATTGCGCATTTGATAGCTGCGTCTGCGCCTGCAGTAAATCAGTTTTGGGTGCGACGCCGACCTTGTAGCGGTTCTCGGTGATGGTGACCACCCGTTGGTAGTCGGCGATGGCGGCCTCAAGCAATGTGCGCTGCGCATCCGCATGCCGCAGCAGCAGGTAATTCGCCACCAACTCGCCTTGCGCCGATAAGGTGGCGGTCGCCAGCTCGCCGGCGCTGGCTTGCGCACTCGCTTCGGCGCCTTGCACGGCGCGCCCGAGTCGTCCCCAAAGATCCGGCTCCCACGCCGCACCAAGATCAACCCGTACCCGGCGCAGCGGCGTCACCGCATTCGCGACATTGGTGCGAGTGGCAGCGCCAGTCAGGTTCAGCGACGGAAATAGCGACGCGCGTTGCTGCGCTACCAGCGCCTGTGCTTGCTGAAATGCGGCGGCTGATGCGGCGATATTTTGATTAGATACCGCAACGCGTTGCGTCAGTTCACTCAGCAAGGGGTCGTTAAACACATGCCACCATGCCTCGCGCGGGCTGGCATCGGCGGGTTGTGCCGCTTTCCAGCCGTCGGCTTCTTTGAAGTGCGTAGGTAGCGGTACGGCCGGCGCACGGTAATCCGGCCCGATTCGTTTAAACGAGCAGGCACCGAGTAGTGCCGACAACATAATGACGAGTAACCGCTTGTTCATGTTCTTAGTTAGGCAGTGGGCTGGCGTTGTGGCTTTGGTTGATGTCACGGCTCAGCGCGCGTTCATTCGGACTCCGATGTCGCCAGCGGTCTACCGTCAGGTAAACCACGGGCGTTGTTAATAGCGTGAGCAACTGACTCGCGACCAAACCACCGATGATCGCCACCCCCAAAGGCTGGCGCAGCTCCGAGCCCTCGCCGAATCCTATCGCAAGCGGCAGCGCACCGAGCGCGGCGGCGGCGGTCGTCATCAAAATCGGGCGCAACCGATGCAGGCAAGCCTCGCGCACTGCCTCGCGCGGTGATAGTCCACGGCTTCTCTCGGCTTGCAAGGCAAAGTCAATGATCAGAATCGCGTTTTTCTTGACGATGCCGATCAATAAAAACAAACCAATCAGCGCAATCAGCGAGAACTCCATACCAAACAGCATCAGCGCCACTACCGCACCAATACCTGCCGACGGAATCGTGGATAGTACGGTGAGTGGGTGTAGCAGGCTCTCGTACAAAATACCCAGCACAATGTAAATCACCACAAAGGCCGCCAAAATCAATAGCGGTTGTTGACCTTGCGATTCCTGATACGCACGGGCCGTCCCCTGGAAACTACCGCGCACACTGGCAGGAATCGCAATTGAATCCACCGCACGGCGTAGTGCCGCCTGCGCATCGGGCAGCGTCAATCCCGGACCCAGATTAAATGAGACCGTACCCGCCAACTCTGCGTCTTGATGACTCACCGACGCAGCGGTCGATCGCTCGGCGAAGCTGGCCACATTCGAGAGCGGCACCATCACCGTGCTAGTGGTGGCGAGCGATTGGCCGCTGGCGACATCACGCAGACCCGGGTTGGCGCTGACACTCGTGGTGCTCGCGCGTACCGGTACGTGAATATCATTCAATGCTTGCGGGCTACGGGTATACGCCGGATTGTGCTCCATGATGACCCGGTACTGATTCAGCTCGCCATACAAGGTCGCCACCTGACGCTGACCAAATGCGTTGTACAGCGCGTTATTGATGTCGCGCGAGCTGATACCCAACCGCGTAGCGGCGTCGCGATCGACGCGCACAAAGGTTTCAACACCGTTTTCTTGTAAATCTGAATCGACATCGACCACACCCCGCTGGCGTTTCATGGCTTCCACCAGCTTGCCCGTCCAGAGCTTGAGGTCATCGAGGTTATCGCTTTTCAGCGTGTACTGAATCTGGTTCACATCACGCCGACCACCGACCCGCAAGTCTTGTACCGGTACCATGAAGGCCGAGACACCCGTCACGCGCGACAGCTGCGGACGCAGCCGGCCAATCACCTCTTGGCCGCTTTCTTTACGTTCGGCGCGTGGTTTGAGCGTGATGAACATAAAACCGCCACCCGGTCGGTTACCGCCGGTGTAGCCGGTCACAGTCGCCACCGCCGGATCTTTACGGATGATCTCGACCATCTGCCGTACCTTGCTCTTCATCGCTTCAAATGAAATGCTTTGGTCGGCGCGTAAACCCGCAGTGATCTGAGTAGCATCCTGCTGCGGGAAAAACCCTTTGGGTACGATCGTGAACAGCCATGCGTTCAAGGCGATCACCGCAGCCAGTAGCGTCAGCACCAGCCAACGATGGTCGAGTGCCATGTCCAGTACCTGCGCATAGCTGTGCTGAATGCCTGCGTAGGCGCGCGCAAAAAATCGCGATACAGGACCGGGCGGTTTTTCTTGTTGAGGCTGGCGCAACAGCCAGGCGCACATCATCGGCGTGGTGGTGAGCGAGATCAGCAGCGAGATCATCACCGCCGCAGATAGTGTCAGCGCAAATTCACGGAACAAGCGGCCGACCTGGCCGCCCATGAACAGTAGCGGAATAAAAACAGCGACCAGCGATATCGAGATAGAAACCACAGTGAAGCTGACTTCGCGCGCGCCGTGGAGGGCAGCCTCGAGAGAAGGGTTAGCCTGCACCGAAACATCACTTGCCATCGCGCGATGACGCGTGATGTTTTCAAGTACCACGATCGCATCATCGACGACGAAGCCTGTGGCGATGGTGAGGGCCATTAGCGATAGGTTATTCAGCGAAAAGCCCAGCAGGTACATCACGCTGAAGGTGCCGAGTAGCGAAACAATCGTGGCGACGGCGGGAATCAGCGTCGCGCGTGCGCTGCGTAGAAAGGCGCTCACCACGAGGATGACCAGCACAATAGAGATTACCAAGGTCAGCTCGATCTCACGCAGCGATGAGCGTATCGAGTTGGTGCTATCCGACGAAATCTTCAGCTCGATATCCGGCGGTAGCTCGTCCTTCAGCGCCGGTACCAAGGCGCGTACTGCATCCACGGTCTCAATCACATTTGCTGTCGGCTGTCGGTACACCATCACCACCACAGCGGGCACACCGTTGAACAAGCCGAGGGTGTTTCTGTCTTCGCTACCGGTATACACATTGGCGACATCCGCCAAACGCACTGGCGCGCCATTACGCCAGGCGACGATGAGCTGCTGATAGCTTTCTGCGTTCAAGCGATCGGCGGTTGCTCCGGTATTGGTGATAATCTGAAATGAATGACCATCCCCATCAATCATGCCCTTCGGTCGGTTGGCGGTGGCGGACTGAATCGCGGCGCGTACATCTTCCGCAGATAACCCCTGCCGGTGCAGCGCAAATGGCAGCAACTCAATGCGCACAGCGGGTAAGGAGCCACCACCCAACTCAACATCGCCAACGCCTTCGACTTGCATTAGCCGCTGCTGAATCTGATTCGATACCGCTTCGTAAATCTGACCCGTCGAGCGGGTCTTCGACGTCAGCGCCAACACAATCACCGGCGAGTCGGTAGCATTGGATTTTGAGTAGGTGGGGTTGGAGCGCAGCGAAATCGGCAGATCCACCCGCGCCGCATTGATGGCCGCTTGTACTTCGCGTGCGGCGGTATCAATTTTTTTAGAAAGTTCGAATTGCAGATTGATACGCACCGAGCCATTACCGCTGCTCGAGGTCATTTCAGTCACACCCGGTATCGCACCGAGGCGTCGTTCCAGTGGCGCGGCCACACTTGAGGCCAGCGTCGCCGGGCTGGCGCCAGGTACTTGTGCGCGCACGGTAATACCGGGCGATTCCACTTGCGGTAACGGTGCCACTGGCAACAAGAAAAATGCCGCGATGCCGGTCAAGGCGATCGCAATGGTGAGCAGCGTCGTGCCAATCGGCCGCTCGATAAAGGGCCGTGACAAGTTCATGAATCCAGCCCCGAGCGCGACCCTGGTGGCGCACCTCGGCTGTTTGCAGCCAGCGATGATGACTGCGTGCTGCTACCCAGCCAGTGACGGCCAATTCGATCAAAGCCGAGATAAATCACCGGGGTAGTAAACAGTGTCAGTAACTGGCTCACCAACAAACCACCAAAGATCGCCAGACCCATCGGGTGCCGCAACTCAGCGCCTTCGCCCCAGCCCAGCATCAGCGGCAAGGCAGCGAACAACGCTGCCAGCGTGGTCATTAAAATCGGGCGAAACCGCAGCAAGGCGGCTTGTTCAATGGCTTCGCGCGGTGACTTATTTTGTTCACGTTCGGCAGCAATCGCGAAGTCGATCATCATGATCGCGTTTTTCTTGACGATGCCAATCAGAAGAATAATGCCGATCACGCCAATCACCCCCAAGTCTTGACCCGCGAGCATCAACGCCAGCAAAGCGCCGACACCGGCCGAGGGCAGGGTCGATAAAATCGTTAGTGGGTGGACATAGCTTTCGTATAGCACGCCGAGCACGATATACACGCAGATCACCGCAGCTAGAATCAACCACAACTGGTTCTCTAGTGCGGCATCAAACGCACCCGCTGCACCCAGGAAATTCAGCGGCACGGCGGCGGGCATCGCGATCTCTTTCGCTGCTGATCGGATCGCACTTACCGCATCTTCCAATGCAACGCCGGGTGCGGTGTCGAAGCCGATGGTAGTGGCAGGGAACTGTCCCACGCGGGTAATTTGCAGGGGCGATGCCTGCTCTCGCACGGTGGCAATCGCGCCGAGTGTGGTGGCTTTGCCTGAACCGGTCTTGATCGGAATATCCGCGAGTGTTTGCGCAGAGTTCGCGGTACCCGGTGCCGCTTCGAGTACTACACGAAACTGATTGGTCTCGGTAAAAATCGTGGACACAATGCGCTGACCGAAGGCGTTATACAGCGCATCATCAATCGCCGCCGCGCTCACCGCCAGGCGCGATGCGCTGTCGCGATCAACGCTCACCATCAGCGAGGGCGCGCTTACGCCAACATCCGAGCCAACATGTCGCAGCGCGGGCTCATGCGCCAGCTGCTGCATCAGCAGCTCTGTCCAACGCTGCACGGTCGCGTTGTCTGCGCCTTCGAGCGCAACGTGGTACTGCGTTGGGCCGGTCTCAGCGTCAATTGTCAAATCTTGTACCGGTTGCACATACAAGCTGGCCCCGGGCACCTGTGCGGCACGTGCGCGCAAGCGGTCCATGATGGCTTGCTGAGATGCGCTACGCTCAGTGCGCAGATTAATCAGCAAACTACCGGTGTGCAGCATGGGGTTGCCGTTACCGACACCGACTTGTGAACTAAGCGACGCCACATCCGGGTCTTGCAGCAGCTCGCGCGCAACGGCTTGTTGCAGGCTCGCCATCGCGTTAAATGAAATTCCCTCGCGCGCCTCAACCCGTGCTTGCAGCCGACCGGTATCCTGCTGCGGGAACAGGCCTTTGGGTATGTGAATGTAGAGCAGCACGGTGAGTAGCAGCGTGACAAGCGCCACCAGCAAGGTCAGGGCTTGGTGCTCGAGTACCCAACGCAGCATCTGCCGGTAGCCATTCAGCAGACGATCAAACCCTGCTTGCAGCGCGCGAGCAAACGCAGATGGGTCGGCGTCTTCCTCGGCACGCAGCATGCGCGCCGCCATCATCGGCACCAGCGTCAAGGACACCAAGGCAGAGATCACAATCGTAATCGCTAACGTGACGGCAAACTCGCGAAATAAGCGCCCCACCACATCCGACATGAATAGCAGCGGGATCAATACAGCGATCAGCGAGACCGTGAGCGAGATAATCGTGAAACCGATCTCGCCAGCGCCTTTCAGTGCGGCTTGCATCGGCGGCTCGCCGCGCTCGATATAGCGCGAGATATTTTCTTGCGAAACAATGGCGTCATCCACCACAAAACCGGTCGCAATCGTCAGCGCCATCAGCGTCAGGTTGTTCAGGCTGTAGCCCAGCAAGAACATCGCACCGCACGTACCGAGTAGAGAAATCGGCACCGCAAGGCTGGCGATCACCGTTGCGCGCCAGCTGCGCAGGAACAGCAAGATCACCAAAACCACCAGCGCCACGGCAACGAACAACTCTACGGTGACATGGTGGATCGATGCGCGAATGGTGCCAGTGCGATCAGACAGTACGGTCACGGTGACCGAGGCGGGAAGGCTCTCGGTTAATTCAGGTAGTCGCTGCTGAATCGCATCCACGGTTTGAATGACGTTGGCACCGGGCTGCCGCTGCACATTCAAAATAATCGCCGGCTGCAAATCAGCCCAGGCCGCGAGTCGCACGTTTTCTTGTGCTTGCACCACGCGTGCAACGTCAGATAAACGTACCGGCGCGCCGTTTTTCCAGGCGACGATCAGGTTGGCGTAGTCTTGCGCCGACTTCAGCTGATCATTCGCATTGATTGAGTAGAAGCGCGTGGCGCTATCGATGTTGCCCTTGGCGGTATTGGCATTGGCTTGAGTGATGGCGGTACGTAGGCTATCCAGCCCAAGACCCGCAGCCGCCAGCGCGCGTATGTCTGCCTGAATCCGAATCGCCGGTTTATGGCCGCCCGACAGCGTGACTAGTCCCACCCCACTGACCTGACTGATTTTCAGCGCCAGTCGGTTGTTGGCCATCTGATGCAGCTCGGTCAGCGGCAGTGTGTCGGAGGTGAGTGCCAGCGTGAGCACCGGCGCATCCGCCGGGTTAACTTTGGCGTACACCGGTGGCGCGGGCAGATCAGCAGGCAGCAGCGCATTGGCAGCGTTGATGGCAGCTTGCACTTCTTGCTCGGCTACATCAAGCCGAACGCCCAGATTAAATTGCAGCGTAATCGTTGACAGCCCCGCAGCGCTGGCGGAACTCATGCGCTTCAAACCCGACATCTGCCCGAACTGTCGCTCGAGTGGCGCGGTGACGGTTTGACTCATCACTTCCGGGCCGGCGCCGGGATAACTGGTTTGCACTTGAATGGTGGGGAAATCCACCTGCGGTAAAGCGGCGATCGGCAAGAAGCGCAGCCCGATAAGTCCTGCCAGCACAATCGCGACCATCAGCAGCGAGGTCCCGACCGGCCGCAGGATGAACGGACGTGAAGGGGTCATCCGCCGCTCGCGTCGCGGCGGCGTTTCTCACCGCCCGGGCGTTCCTCGCCACCACCGGCAGCACCTTTACCGCCAGCGCCTTTGCCACCTGCATCGTCAGCGCCGCGTGCACCTTGGTCGCCCGCACCTTTATCGCCTGCACCTTTATCGCCTTTACCGCGCTCACCCGGCAGCTTGACTTTGGCGCCATCGGTTAAACGGTCTGCGCCTTCGGTAATCACTTGTTCACCCGGCTCAACGCCCGACAAAATCTGCGTCTTGTCCAGGCTCGACAAGCCGCGTTTTACCGGCCGTAGCGAAACAGTTTTTTCAGCGGAGTTGAGCACATACACAAACGGACCATCGCCCCCATTGCGCACGGCGGATACCGGTACTGCGGTCGCACCTTCAATCGTGCGCAGTTTCAGACGCACATTCACAAACTGGTTGGGAAACAGCGCACCGCCGGCATTATCAAAGCGTGCCTTGGCGCGCACGGTACCGGTTTGGGTATCGACCACATTATCGAGTGCAAGAAACCGGCCAACCGCCAACGGTTTGCTGCGCGAACGATCAAACGCAGTCACCGGCAGCGCCTTACCACCCGATATGGCGTGCTTCAACTCGGGTACCGCGTCTTGCGGAACCGCGAACACCACATCAATCGGCGCGGTTTGCGTGATGGTGACCAGGCCGGTGGCATCTGACGGGCCCACCAAATTACCGACATCAACACTGCGCAGCCCGATACGGCCGGAGATAGGCGCGGTGATGCGTGCGAAGTCGAGATTGAGTTGTGCGCTACGCACCGCAGCGCGATCAATCGCTACCGTGCCTTCGAGTTGTTTGACGAGTGCGGTTTGCGCATCCACATCTTGCTGCGCAATCGAATCTTGCGTTTGCAGTTGGCGGTATCGGCGCTCGGTAACGCGGGCATTTTCCAGTTGGGCTTCGTCGCGTTGCAGCTGCCCCTTGACTTGCATCAGCGCGTTTTCAAAGGGGCGTGGGTCGATCAGTGCGAGCAGCTGACCACGCTGCACGAGTTGGCCTTCATTAAACAAGACCTGCTGTACAACGCCAGACACCTGCGCACGCACCACAGCAGTGGCGACCGGCGCAATCGTGCCCAGCGCATCCAACTCCACCGGAAAACTGTCGGTGCCGGCAGCGGCGACACCCACGGTCACCGGAGGTCTGCCACGCGGCATGCCACCGCGTTCTGCGGTTTGATCTTTACGCGCGATGGCGTACCAGGTCAGGCCACCAATCACGCTCACCGCGAGCAATAGCAACAGCCATGGCAGCCAGCGCCGTTGGGGTAATGTGTAAGGGGTGAACGGCGTTGAGTCTGGTGGGCGTGTCGTGCTGGGGTCGGATCCCATGGTCTTCCTGGCTGGCGATGGCAGCGCATAAAAATTTCTTACGCGCGAGAGAGTGCCATTCTACTATTGCCGATCAGGATGACAGGGTGACGACACGTGCTGTACTTGACAGCAAGGAGGCGCGGGCGACAACACAGTTAAACCGGTCGCGCCCGCCGAGATGCAAGCTGATCTTATTGAATCGGCAACTGATGCGCAGCGCGTGAGGCCTCAAGAATCGGCAGCTTCAATTCGAGTACGCCGTTATCGTATTTTGCGATTGCTTTTTTCTCATCGACCTCGCGGTCCAGCATGATGCTGCGTGACTCGCGGCCGTAATAGCGCTCTGCATGCACCATGCGCTCGCCCTCGCGCGTCTCGCTCTGCTTCTTTACTTCCGCCATGATGGTAACTTGACGTCCCTCAACCTGCACCTTGATGTCATCCTTGCGCGCGCCGGGTATCTCGGCATGTACGGTGTAGGACTGATTATCCTCAGCCACATCCATCTTGATACGCGGTACCGGTTCCCACATTCGGGTGGGCAGGATGTTCTCCAGATTGTCGAATAGCTCATCGAGCTTGCCGAACGGCATACTGCGGGTGATCTCGCCAAATGGATTGAATCGGGTCAGGTTGGCCATGCTTGTCTCCTTTTACTGTGGGGTGAAAACCAAATCGTTATCATCCGCTTCGTAGTCAACGCGATATTGATGCTAACTAATCGCCAGCGCTGTGGCTGATCTGATCTGCCAACAGCGGCGCACAGCTAACAATCTCAAGCTTGTTTGCCAAAGCGCCCACAGCAGTCGCCGGCAAAGGCACACTATCCGTGATGAAGACACGCTCAATTAAAGGGTCGCTCAATACGTTGGCGGCATTGGCATTGAACAAGCCGTGCGCCGCCACTGCCCATACCGATGCTGCACCGTGTTGCCTGCATATCCGTGCAGCGCGCAGCAAGGTCTGCCCACTGCTGATCAAGTCATCGAACAGCAGTACGTGACGCCCACCGACCTCGCCCGCAAACAGCTCACCGCTGAGCACACCCGCATGACGAAATTTCTCGACAAAGCCCAGCGCGACTGGGCGACCCAGCGTGAGCGATACGTATTGCCGAAACAGGTCTGCCCGTTTCACACCGCCGCTGTCGGGCGATACCACCACCAAGGATGGCACCATCAGCCGCTGCTGCAGATGCCGCGCAAAGAGGTCTGCACTCGTCAGCGATTCCGTTCGGCAGCGAAAAGCGTTTTGCAGTGCGGCCGGGTTATGCACCTCCAACACCATCAGCGCATCTGTGCCGACGGCCTCAAACAGCTGCGCCACACAGCGCAGCGTGACCGGATCGCGCTGCTGTGTCCTGCGATCTTGCCTTGCATAGGCCAGGTAGGGCACAACCGCAGTCACGGTTGCCGCAGCCGCATCTTTGAGGGTGGCAATGAAAAAGAGCAGCCGGTTCAGCTTGTCGTTGACGGTTTGTGCTGGCTCACCATACAAACTGTGCAGTACAAAGCAGTTCCGCCCGCGCACACTGTGTAATGGTCGTAGCTTGTGCTCGCCGTCGTCGAACACACGTTCCTCATGCGGCGTTAAAGCGATCCCGAGTTGTTGTGCAACGAGATTGCCGAGTGCCTGGGTATGTGCCAGCGCGAACAGTAGCGGCGCGTCTGCAGATTCAGATTCAGATACAGATGCAGATGCAGGTTTCATCATCCGCTGAGTGCTGGTGACGTCACTTGCATGTTGCGAGCATGCTTGCGCGCGAGTTGCAGCCACTGATCGGCCCGCTGGATCCACTCGCTATGCGGTCGGTGGCTCTGCTCTTCTAGTCGAACCAGTGCTAGCCGCGCGCGTACTACCGCGCGTAGCGACTGATAAAAATGCAGTAAAGCCGGCGGCGGATCATCTTGCATGATGCGCAGGTAGTACCGCAGCAGCGATCTGCCCACTGCTTCCCCTGCAAGCCGCTCACAATCCAGCGCCAGAAAGCCAATCTCGTCGGCGCAATCCAGCTGCCTGAGTGCCGCTGAGAACTCCAGGCAATCAATCGCACCCACTGACGGGTAGGTAAAGACATGCTCGGCACGCAAGTCGCCGTGACCTTCCACCAGTCGACCCTGATGAATACGCGCATCTATCCAATCCGCATGGCAGCGCAAGAAAGAACGCTGCTGCTGGCATAAGCCAAGCGGCTCGGCGGCGTGCAGATAATGAAGGTGGGCTGACAATACAGATTCATTCTCATCAATCACAGCGGCAATCGATGCCCGCCAAAGCGGCGGGCTGGGTCGCAGCGCCGTTAAGCCACGATGAAACTGCGCGATACACAGCGCGACTTTTTCTAATAGGTCTTGGTCAATGCAAGCGTGCGTCAAGTGATAGCTCAGCATGACCTCTTCAGGTAGCCGCCGCATATGAACAACGCAATCGACGCGCTCGGCCGTCGAGCAAAATGCCAGCGAGCCGTCGGCAGTCTGCGAGATGGATGCCACGCCCAGATACACATCGGGTGCAAGGCGTCGGTTGAGCCGCACCTCTTCATGGCAGACCGCGCACCGCGCAGCAACTGTTCGAAAATCAACGCTGGCATTCTGAAGCGGCTTTTTTAGCTTGTAGGCATCGGCACCGGCAAGAAACACCCAGGACATGTGCGTCTCAATCACCCGCACGCCAGCAACGCCCACGCCGTAGGTATCCGGCTGCCGAAGAAAGCGAAGCGTCGCTGAATTGGTGGTGGCCATGCGACGCCAGAAGTGGTTAAGAGGCAGACGTCGGCCGGTTTGAGTGAACGAGGGCGCCTGCGGTTGCGGTTATTGCGCCAGCGCAGATGCAGAGACACTGCAACAAAACTTATTGCGGCGCAGCAGCTTGCGTACAATCAGGGTTTTACGCCGTTCGCGGGCTGAATCAGGCCCATGCGGCGGATGCAATCCTCGATTGGCCCACCCCATGAAAAAAATCCACAAGCTGCTGGTTGCAAACCGCTCCGAAATCGCCATCCGCGTGATGCGGGCCGCCACTGAGCTGGGTATCCGCACCGTTGCGATCTACGCCGCCGAAGACCGTTTTGCGCTGCACCGCTTCAAGGCCGACGAAAGCTATTTGGTGGGTGAGGGCAAGAAGCCGATTGCCGCGTATCTGGATATCGACGACATCATCCGCATTGCACTCGAGTCCGGGGTCGATGCGATCCATCCCGGCTATGGCTTCTTGTCCGAGAACCCGGATTTTGCGGAAGCCTGTAGCGCCAACGGCATCGCCTTCATCGGGCCCAAGCCTGAGGTGATGCGCACGCTGGGCAATAAGGTTGCGGCGCGCAATGCTGCTATCGCCGCAGGCGTGCCCGTGGTACCTGCCACCAAGGCCCTGCCGCACGACATCGAACAAGTGAAAACAATGGCGGCCGACGTCGGCTACCCCTTGATGCTCAAGGCCAGCTGGGGTGGTGGTGGGCGGGGCATGCGCGTGATCGAGTCCGAAGCCGAGTTGCCCTCGCAGCTCGAGGTGGCGCGGCGCGAGGCGGCTGCTGCGTTTGGCAATGATGAGATGTATCTCGAAAAACTGGTACGCCGTGCACGTCATGTCGAGGTGCAGATCCTCGGCGATACCCAAGGCCAGCTGATCCATTTATTCGAGCGTGACTGCTCAGTGCAGCGGCGAAATCAGAAAGTCGTGGAGCGCGCACCGGCGCCGTATCTGGATGATGTGACGCGCGCTGAACTCTGCGAATCAGCGCTGAAGCTGGGCCGCGCAGTGAATTACACCCACGCGGGTACCGTCGAGTTCTTGATGGATGCCGACAGCGGCAAGTTTTATTTCATTGAGGTGAATCCGCGTATTCAGGTCGAGCACACGGTGACAGAGCAAGTCACGGGTGTTGATATCGTGAAATCCCAAATCCGTGTGACCGAGGGTCTGGCGATTGGTCAGCAAGACGAGCGCGGCGCGCGTATTCCCTTGCAACACGAGGTCAGCCTGAATGGCCATGCCTTGCAATGCCGCGTGACTACCGAAGACCCGGAAAACAATTTCACACCGGACTATGGCCGTCTGACGGCCTACCGAAGCGCCTCTGGTTTCGGTATTCGTCTGGACGGTGGCACAGCGTATTCCGGTGCAGTGATCACGCCGTATTACGACTCATTGCTGGTGAAGGTAACTGCCTGGGCGCCAACCGGAGGCGAGGCGGCGACGCGTATGGATCGCGCACTGCGCGAGTTTCGGATTCGTGGTGTCTCGACGAATTTGCAGTTTCTTGAGAACGTGATCAACCACCCGCTGTTTTTATCGGGCGAGTGCACCACGCGCTTTATTGATACCACGCCCGAGCTATTCAAATTTGCCAAACGCGCCGATCGTGCTACCCGCTTGCTGCGCTTTATCGGCGATGTGGTGGTCAACGGCAACCCGGAGATGAAAGGGCGTCAAGCCTCAGAGATCATTCTGCCGCACGCGCCGATGCCGAAGATCGGCCGCAATCTACCGATTCAGCCGGGCTCGCGCGACAAGCTGAAAGAATTAGGCGCAGAAAAATTTTCTCGATGGATGCTGGATCAGAAACAGGTGCTGTTTACTGACACCACCATGCGTGATGCGCATCAGTCGTTATTCGCCACACGGATGCGTACTGCCGACATGGTAGCGATTGCGCCGTATTACGCGCGGCTGTTACCCGGCTTGTTCTCTATGGAGTGCTGGGGTGGTGCCACCTTTGATGTGGCCATGCGCTTCCTGAAAGAAGACCCATGGGATCGCTTGTCGCAGTTACGCGAGGCGGTACCGAATATTCTGTTTCAGATGCTGCTGCGTGCATCAAATTCGGTTGGTTACACCAATTATGCCGACAACGTGGTGCGCTATTTTGTGCAGCAGGCCGCGGCCGGTGGGGTGGATGTGTTCCGCGTGTTTGATTCACTTAACTGGGTGGAGAACATGCGGGTCGCGATTGATGCGGTGAATGAAACCGGCGCCCTGTGCGAGGGTGCGATTTGCTATACCGGTGACCCGTTTGATCCGGCGCGCAGCAAATACAGCCTGAAGTATTACGTCACCATGGCCAAAGAATTGGAAAAGGCCGGCGTGCATATTCTCGGCATCAAAGATATGGCGGGCGTATGTCGACCGAATGCAGCGCGTGCGCTGGTCAAGGCCTTGAAAGAAGAAGTCGGTTTGCCGATTCATTTTCATACGCATGACACCAGCGGCATCTCTGCCGCGAGTGTGTTGGCAGCCATCGAGGCCGGCTGCGATGCTGTTGATGCCGCGATGGATGCCATGAGTGGTCTTACCGCACAGCCCAACCTTGGCTCGATTGTCGCTGCGCTGGCGCACACTGAGAAAGATCCACAACTACCCAAAGATGCCTTGTTCGCGATTTCGCAGTACTGGGAGGGCGTGCGCCGCTACTACGCGCCGTTCGAAGCAGATATTCGCTCAGGCACCTCAGATGTGTACCGCCATGAAATGCCTGGTGGCCAGTACACCAACTTGCGAGAGCAGGCACGTGCCATGGGTATCGAGCATCGCTGGAATGAGGTATCGCAAGCCTATGCCGATGTGAATCAGCTGTTTGGCGATATTGTTAAAGTCACGCCGACCTCCAAAGTGGTGGGGGACATGGCGCTGTTTATGGTGGCGAATGACCTCACGCCGGCGGATGTGACTGACCCCGATAAAGAAATCGCCTTCCCCGAATCCGTGATCTCGTTGTTCAAGGGCGAGTTAGGTTTTCCGCCAGACGGATTTCCCAAAGCGCTCGAGCAGAAAGTATTAAATGGCGGCAAACCGCTCGAGGGGCGCTACGGCGCGAACGTGCCCGCAGTTGATCTGGATAAGGTGCGCGACACAGCCGAGAAAGCGGTCGATCGCAAGATCAGCGATCACGAACTAGCGTCTTATCTGATGTACCCGAAAGTGTTCACCGACTACGCGCAGCATAAACGCGCGCATGGTGATGTGTCTGTGTTACCGACGGACGTCTTCTTTGAAGGCTTGAAAGATGGTCAGGAGATCTCGGTCAGTATTGATAAAGGCAAGACCCTGGTGATTCGTCTCGTGGGTCGTAGTGAGATTGAAGACGAAGGTATCAGCAAATTGTTCTTCGAGCTGAACGGCCAGCCGCGCATGGTTCGCGTGCAGCATGCGGGCGTGGTGTCCACCGTGACGCATCCCAAAGCGGAAGAGGGTAATGCCCATCATATCGGCGCGCCGATGCCCGGCATGGTGGTGACCGTTGCGGTACAAGCCGGAAAGAAAATTGCGAAGGGCGACCCGCTGGTATCCATTGAGGCCATGAAAATGGAAACCATGATTCGTGCCGAGGCCGATGGCGTGGTCAAGCAAGTACATGTCAAACCAGGCGCGGTGGTGGCGGCCAAGGATTTGCTGGTAGAACTCGGTTCGTAAGCAGGGCTGTCTATCGCTGGGTGAACAGCAGGGTGAGCAGCAGGGTGAGCAGCAGGGTGAGCGGCATGCCGTGCGAATTCCCCGCTACACCCTTGCCGTGGATCTCAACCGCCAGCTTCTGAATTTTTTGTATTTGTGCGCGCGCATGAAGTCGTCACATTCATGCGCAAGCACTTCAGGTAACAGGCAAGCCTGAGCATATTGACGACGTGACGGGGCTCGGGAATCGCCTCGCCTTGATGCATACGCTGCAAGAAGAATATGGGTATTTCCAGCGCGAGCAACGGCCGCTCTCACTGGCCTTGATACGCGCTGCCGCAACCGGCCGCGAGGAGCTGCCCACTGATCACGCGGGCATGCAACTGCTGACGCGCCATTTGGCAGGCGCGCTGTCACGCTCGGCGCGACGCGCCGACGCCTTGTGCCGTCGTGACGATGGCTTGTTTGCGCTAGTTTTGCGCGAGACCGATGCCACCAAGGCCATGCAAGCCGCACGCCGTATTCAAGGCGCTGTTACCCGCGAGCTGTTTGCCACGGCCACCGGCAAACAAAAAATTGATCTGGCGATGGGGCTCGCCTCCTGCGGTGCAACGGTAGCGTCCGCGGAGAATTTGGTAGACACCGCACTGGATGCGCTTGGTCGTACTGGCGTCGGCGGCAAACTGATTATTGCGGCCTAGCTGAATCTGATCAGGGTCGATCACTGTATGCAGTGGCGATAGCGTTTTGCTCGCAGCGCATGTCAGAAGTGAGCGCAAGAAGTGAAAGCAAGTAGTGAAGGTGAGAAGCGCACCTAAGAAGCGCACCTAAGAAGCCCACGTAATAAGCGCACCTAAGAAGCGCGTATGAGCAGGGCCGGATACTATCTCTGCGATAATCCCGGACATATTCATAACAATAACTCTCCGAGATGCGCTATCTGCAGCGATTCGCTGTGTTGCTATTGCTTGTTGTGGCCTCGTTTGCGCATGCGAATGATCGCATTATCGCGCGTGCCTTTGTCGACGACCCGAGCGGTCAGATGACGCTGGCCGAGGCCCGGCTTGTGCCTTCCAAGCCATTCAATGGTGTGCTGAGTCGCGGCTTTACCTCATCAGCCACTTGGCTGAAGCTGTCGGTGTTGGGTGATCCGGCGGCGCAGCCGGGCGAGACATGGGTGGTGCGCGTGCGCCCCGTGTATTTGGATGACATACAACTGTTTGATCCGCTTGATACCTCGCACCGAATCCGCAAAGCCGGCGATCATGTTGAGTGGCGTGATGCGGAGTTCAAATCGCTCAGCCACGGGTTCCTGATACCCGCCGCCTCCGAGACCCGTCAGATCTGGCTTCGATTGTCGACGACCAGCTCGAGCTTTATCCATGTGCAGGTCATGACGCTCGAGGATGTGCAGCAATCCAGCCGGCTGCAAGAGATGGCCTACGGGCTGATGCTCGGTTTTCTGCTGCTGTTTTTCTTGTGGGCGGTACTGCACTGGTTCTTGTGGCGCGAGACCATGATGGCGATGTTCAGCGCCACGCATCTGATGGCCATTATTTATGCGATGACGCTGGTGGGCTACAGCCGCGTGCTGCTTGGTGAGTGGGCGTCAGCGCTGACGGTGGATACGCTCTCTAATCTAATTTACTGCGGCTATGTATTGATCAGCCTGATGTTTCATTACTTCTTCCTGCGCGAGTTTCAGCCGTCGCGCTGGCTGCTGCGTCTGATACCGCTGGTAGCGGTAGGCTTGTTTAGCGCGGCAATGCTGATGCTGTTGTCAGGCCAGGTCAGGTTGGCAATGCAGGCGAATGTAATTTCGGTGACCGTATCGCCCTTCCTAATACTCGCAGCGGCAATCTCATGTACCGCCTGGGAGGGCGCGAGTGAGGATGAGCGGCCACCTATTCCGCGCTGGGCGCTGGTGTTTTTCTACGCGATGGTCTCTAGCGTGGTGTTGGTAGCGACGTCGCATGCGCTCGGCCTGTTTAATGCGCCCGAGATTAACCTGCATCTGTATCTGATCCACGGCATCCTGACGGGTACGGTACTGGTGACCTTTTTGCAGTTTCGCGCGCTACGTAACGAGGAGGCGCGAAGCCTGGCCGCGCTACGAGCGCGCTCTGCGGCTCAGCAAATCGAAATCGAACGCCAAAAGTCGCAACTACAAAGCCGATTCATGGAAATGCTCGCGCATGAGCTGAAGACCTCGCTATCCGTACTCCACATGGTATTCGGCTCATCGCAGCCTAGCACCGAGATGATGTCGCATGGTCGACAGACCTTGCAGAGCGTGAATGATCTGATCGATCGCTGCCTGCTGGTCGAGAAATTTGAAGATGATCAAATCATCTCCCACTTCGATTATTTTCGTATTGGTGAGGTGGTTGATGAGGCCTGGCAGAAATCGGCAGACCCTTCGCGTTTTGCAACCTACTACGAAGAACGAATAAACATTAAGAGTGACCGTCAGTTACTAAAATCCGTCGTATCCAATCTTTTGGATAACGCGATCAAGTACTCGCCACCCGGCAGCGTGATACAGCTGCGCGTGCGTCCCGGCACGCACGAGGGATTGCGCGGATGCGAAATCAGTGTGGAAAATGAGGTGAGGTCGCGTGCTAGCGTGCCCATGTTTCCCGAACAAGATCAGCTATTCAAGAAATACTACCGGGCTGATGCCGCGCGCCGACACACGGGTTCTGGTTTAGGGTTGTACTTGGTGGCTAATTTTGTGCGGCTGCTTGGTGGTTCGGTACGCTACGAGCAGCATGAATTTTCCGTCAGGTTTACGGTATGGCTACCCAATTGAATATCACCGTCATTGAAGACCATGATGCTTTGCGCGCCGTCACGATTGAAGCGCTCAGGCAGCAGGGGCATCAGGTCGTGGGCATAGATTGCGCCGAGGCGCTCGATGATGAGGCAGCCGGTTTTCGGTCTGATGTTTTCGTGATTGACATTAACTTGCCCGGCGAAGACGGGCTTTCCGTGGCGCGTCGCATTCGCAAGGCCAACCCCGGCGCCGGCATCATTATGGCCAGTGGCCGCACGCAGCTGGACGATCGTATCGCTGGTTATGACAGCGGCGCCGATGTCTACTTGCCGAAACCCGTCGCAGTAGAAGAGTTGCTGGCCGCGGTGACGGCCATCCGCAGACGCATTGAATTAGCCGCTATGCCGTCCGGTCGTGGCGTTGCGGAGGGCTTCGTCGTAGACGCTCGCGCCATGCTGTTGAACGGTCCTAAAGGGTCTGTCGTGATCTCGCGCTCCGAGCTGCAGATGCTCTCCGCCTTTGCTACCAGCGCCGGGCAGCAGCTGGAGTACTGGCAGTTGATGGAGGCGCTCGGGCAGCAGCCGGATGATTTGCGTAAGGCCACGCTCGAGGTCAAGATGGTGCGACTGCGCAAGAAATTGTTCGAAGTCGGTGCAGAACACCGCTGTATCCGATCCATTAGGTTGGTAGGCTACCAACTATGCGTGCCGCTGCAGATCATTTGAAGTCCTCCTCGGTACTGATGTAGGTATTTGTAGGTTGATTTATATCAAGCGATCTATGATCATCTACGATGCTAAGTCCACAATGCAGCGGGCATACACAAAGTCACCGAGGATGATGCAATGAAGGAAACAACGCCAGAGGGAACGCTTTACATCGGCAGCGGCGTTATCGCCAAGGGTCGGCTGACAGTGCCGTCGGCGGCGACGATTAATGGCACCGTGGAAGGTGAGCTCAGCGCCCAGTCTTTGCGGGTGCTGAATGCCGGCGTTGTGAATGGTATCGCCAACGCCGAAGAGATTGTAGTGGCTGGGCGTATGGAGCGGTCGGCTACAGCTACGCGCTTGTTGGTTATAGAATCAACCGGCGTGATACACGGCCAGATTGCTTGCGGCGAGCTTGAAATTCGCAAAGGTGGCGAGTTGCACGGCAAGATAGAGATGCTGAATAACAAACGCTGATTGCATCAGCGCTGTAGCCAGTCTCTTCACAGGCTTATCAAATTAATACCAGCGCTTTAACGAAGCCTCGTTAAAGCGCTACTTATCTTGGCTGGTACCAGACGCCGGCGCCCATCCCATGCCGTAACAAACGGCCTTCGTGCACCAGTTTGCGGAAATGCAGCTTCAGCGTGTTCCGATTGCTGCCAGTGAGTCGGATTGCATCTGCCATCGTGACGCGGCCGTGTTCCCGTGCCAAATTTACAATATCTGACGACAGCTTGGGCAAGGTCGAGAAAATCTCTTTGTCGCGCTCGAGGCGGCTGAACAGTCTGCGGGCGTGGTCAACCAGCGAGGTCAAGAAGAAGGCGGTCCAGGGTTCCCAGTGCGGATTGGGGTTGTGAATGCCTGCCAACGTCCGATCGAGTGCGGTGTAAAACGCGTCACGGTCACGCTCAAGCTGCGCTTCAAGGGAAGCGTAGGCAACTTGCGAGTACCCGCTTTGCAGCAGCAGCAAGCGGGTAAGCAGAAAGCCCATGCGCGCGTTACCGTCCTGGTAAGGGCGAATCGCATGGAAACCGGCAATGAAGGCTGCAACGGTTAACAATGGATGTTGCGTCGGGTGTTCTCTTTCACCCTGTAGCCACTGCAAGAGGTTTCGCAGCTTGGACGGTGCCTCAAGCGGATTCGCTCCCGGTAATTGCGAGCGTGCTCCGGTATCCGGGTTATTAAAGGAGCGGTGGTTGGCCGAGGCTTTGTATTTGCCGGCATGCCAGACGTCTTTTTTGCTGTGCTTGAGGAGGGTGCGGTGCAGTTCGTGCACATCCTCTTCGTTTAGCTTGCGAGAGGGTACGAGACCAAGCACACAATTCAAGGCTTCGTAATAACCCGCCGCTTGTTCTTCGTCTGCATTAAACACCCGCACCTGACCAGACTGGCTGACCAGCAGTGCCTCGATTTCAAAATCGGCTAGAGGCTCGGCGCTGAAATCATCCATGCCACCAGCCAAATCTGCTTGGGCAAGCGATGCAAGCAATTCGATATTCGCATCGTTCTCAGCGTCTGCATCTGCCACCGGTTCTGCGATCGGATTGAGTGCTTCCTGCGCGCCCATGCGGTATTTCAGCATGCCGAGCACATGACGCACTTCGCTGTCGGACAACACGACTGAACCCAGACGCACGCCCGCGGCGACGCTCTCCATGGTCGCGACTTGTCTCAACGCCAGCAAGCGCGCTGGCGAGAGGTTGTTCATGGCCCTCAACGCCCCCTTGTGCTCGTGAATCTGAGCGATCAGCGAAACGCTGAGGGCAGAAATGGGTAATGTCGGGGGCAAAATCATGATTCCAATATTCCATCCATTAGCGACGTGTTTGTTGTCGACACCGGGTCCAATAGGTTTAACCGCCACCCATTGGGTGCAGACTGCAGCCGCCGTTGGGGCAACCTGAATGAATCGGGATTCAAGCCGCCGGACGGCAAGAATAATCGGAATTGCGTTCCAGCGATACGCCTGCCAAATTAGCAAGCCCATAAAAATAACTCTTTGAAAATCTTGAGAAAATGGTTTAAATGTCGGGTTACTGAATTCACCCATTTCGGCTGTTTTCGCACTAATTGGGTCGGTTAGACACCCAATCTTGCTGCAACAAAAAATCTCGATACGAAGATTGGGTGGTTTCATAATCAACTTTTTTACCTGAATCTACCCATTATTTCGTTTTTAAAACAGCAAATATAAATTTGCTATTTATTTCATTTTTTTCGGGTCAGTAAAGTGGACGTTTTAGGCACCCATTTTCACCCAAATATCCTAGCGCTTTGCATGCCCGCAAAATTGGATGTCTTCCGTATCCATTTCCCTATCCAATCCAGACACCCTATTAGGCAGCGTCTACACCCAATTTTGTGAAAAAAGTTTGAAAGATATAAAAAATAGAGCATTTGCCTATTTTTGATCTTAAAATTGAAATTTTCCGAATATCGCCAACTTGGCTTCAACGCTAGCTTGCGATAACTCTAAGGCGTCAGATATCAGGCCTTTTTAAGCACCCGAACTGACCTGATTTTCTACCCATTAATTGCCTATTTTTTGGGCAAAAAATTGTAGGCTTTGGTAGGTTAAAAAAGACGTCGTACCACTAAAATCCGCCGCAGAAATTCCGACTAACACCTAGGAATTCCAATGCTTTTCGGGGAGTTGGTGAGATGACAAGTCGGGTGTCCGACCAAACAATGCAGACGTGGTGGCCAGTGGCCTCTGCGGCGCAAAAAACCTGGCTGAAAATTGCGCTCTTCGGGGCTTCAATGGTGGTCGGTTTTGTGCCGTTAACCCATGCCCAAGTTGCCCCCGATACTGGTATTGGCGGCACCCTTCGCAATGAAATTGAGCGCTCGCTCACCACCCCGATTCTTCCAAAAATTGAACCTAAATCCGGGCCCGAGCGTCCGGCAGAAAAAACAACCAAAGGCGAGACCATGGTGGTCTCCCAATTCCGGTTTACCGGTAACACCTTGGTGTCCGACAGTGCGTTGAATCGCGTCGTTGCACCTTATTTGGGGCGTCCAGTTGATTTTGATGACCTGCAAAACGCCGCCTCATTAGCGGCGCTGGCGTATCGCGAGCGCGGGTTTCTCGCCACCGTCAGCATTCCTCGCCAGGAAATCGAAGACGGTGTGATCACGCTGCGCGTGGCCGAAGCACGTTATGGCGGTACTCGTATCGACCCGCTTTCCGATGGCCGCATTAATTCCGAAATTATTCTGGAGCGTGTTGAGCGCGCGATGAAGCTTGAGAAGGCGATTAATACCAATGTGCTTGACCGCACGGTTCTGCTGTTAAACGACTTGCCGGGCGCCTCAGTCCAGGCTGGTTTGGCCGAAGGAAAAGCTCCAGGTGAAACGGAAGTTGTTCTGCAATCAAGCTTCAAACCCTTATTAACCGGTAGTGTTGGTGCTGATCGGCACGGCGCGGTGAGCACCGGTGAAGGTCGTGAGCTGGTAGATATCCTCCTCAACAGCCCAGCTGGTCGCGGCGAGCAATACGCCTTATCGCTCATGCACTCAGCTGGATCCCGATTCGGGCGAGCGGGCTTCTCAGCGCCGGTTGGATCGGATGGTATCCGGGTCGGTATTAACGGCAGCTACCTTGAATATCAAGTCATCGATGGCCCGCAGCGCGCATTAAATTTAACGGGTAATTCCAGCAGTGCATCGATTGATGTTTCCTACCCTTTCATCAGAACCCAACAGACAAACCTTTACGTCAGCGGCAGCTACGCCAGCAAGCAATTCGACAACTACGCGGCTCAGGTTTTGTCGCGCAGCTATCAGACGCAGGTTGGGGTGCTATCCGTTGTAGCCAACTGGTTTGATACCTTGTTCAAGCGGGACGCAAGCAATCAGGTCTCGATCGCGGTTAGTAGTGGTCGACTCGGTTTCAATGATTCGCAAAGTCAACAAAGTGATGCTGCGACTATTCGAACAACAGGTGCTTTCCAAAAATTGAATTTGAGTATTGCACGCAGCCAGGCGATTGAAGATGGCTGGCTCTTGTATGGAAGCGCGAGTGCACAGATCGCTTCAAAAAATCTGGACTCATCGGAGAAGTTGTTCTTGGGTGGTGCCTCGGGTGTGCGTGCCTACCCGACGAGTGAGGGCGGTGGTAATTCGGGTGAGCTGTACCAGATCGAATTACGCAAACGTTTCAGCAGTGGCGTCGAGCTGAGACTTTTTCATGATGAGGGTCGGGTTCGTCAGACGATTGATGCATACGCAGGTAATCCGACACCTAACGATCTGCACTACAGCGGTAACGGTGTAGCCTTGATCGCTAGCCTGCCACGCAATGTCACCTTAAGTTTCATTTGGGCTCGCAGGACGGGAAATAACCCCAACCCAATCACCAAATCTACTGGTGAAACTGTCGATCAAGACGGTACCAAGCGAATTGACCGAGTTTGGCTAGCAGCATCGATGAATTTTTGATGGATGATACGGTTGCGTCTTCTTAAGACATCGATGTTTCGAACCTGCATTGCCGCGCTAATCGCGTTGACGGCGTGCGTCGGTACTGCACATTCTGAGCCGGTCGCCAGCCAGTTGCCGAGCCCATCCGCGGTCGTCGCTGGAAGCGCTTTAGTCTCGCAAGGCGGTACTAGCGCGTACCCGGTAATGACCGTCCAGCAAAATAGTGACCGTGCGATTATCAACTGGAACAGCTTTAACCTCGGTCGCGATGCGAGCGTGGTTTTCAAACAGCCGGATGCTAACTCAGCGATATTGAACCGGGTGCTCGACGCCAATCCGAGCCAGATATTCGGAAGCGTACAAGCGAACGGTCAGGTATTCATCATGAACCCGGCCGGTGTCTGGTTTGGCAAAGATGCCAACGTTGATGTGGGAGCACTTTTTGCTACCACCCATTCAATATCCAATGAGCGCTTTATGTCTGGCGGGATGCGCTTCGAGCGTCAAGGTTCATTGGGGCGCGTTACCAACGAGGGCTCCCTCTCGGCCAAGCTTGGTGGCTACGTTGCGCTGCTTGCACCTGAGGTTAGAAATGATGGCGTATTGCTGGCGCAGTCGGGTACCGTCATGTTGGCGGCTGGTGAAGCGGCGACTCTGAACTTTGATCCTGCAAATAGCAAGGTTGATTTAATCGTCGAACCCTCGCGCGTTAATGCCCTTATTGAGAACCGGCGCTTAGTGAAAGCCCCAGGTGGGAAAGTCGTTGTCTCGGCGCAGGCCTACAACGATCTTGCTGCGGGTGTCATTCGAAATAGTGGTGAGGTGGTTGCGAATGGCATTCAAAGTGTCGGCGGAAAAATCATCCTCGGCGGTTCGACTGAGGTTGCCAATTTCGGGACGCTCAATACCAGCTCGCGCGTTGCCGATGCTGGGAGCGTGCATATTCAAGCGGACCGCGTCAACAATGGTGGCATTATCAACGTTGAAAGTACGGCGAAGCAAGGTCAGGGTGGCGCGGTCGTCATCAGTGGCCGCAATATTTCTCTGACTGACTCCGCAAAAATTTTAGCCAGCGGTACCTTCGGCGGAGGCACTGTGCTGCTCGACGCTAATCGGCCTAGTCATGGTAATCAGCTAGCAGAGAGTAAGTTGACCATGCAACCGGGCGCGTCTATCAACGCTCGTGCGATTCGGCTTGGCGACGGTGGCAGGGTTGCCTTAAAGACCGACCTGGTTAATCAAAATGCTACGACTGTTGCCGCCGGGTCAATTTCCGTTCAAGGCGGGAATGATAGCGGCGATGGCGGCCAAATAGAAACCACCGGCCACTCACTCTATATAGAGGGCTTACGTGTCGACGCAAGTGCAGCCAGGGGGCAGGTGGGGCAGTGGTTCATCAACACGCAGAATCCGCTGATTTCGCCGATCAGCATAGCGACCACTTCAGCCACAGTACTCTTTAATACCGGATCGATCGACCTACCGAAGAAAAAATATAGTCCCCTCAAAAAATCCAGCGAGCTGCTTTCTGAGCCGGTTGCTGATGAATCCGCAGGGGATAGCGAGACCTCATCTACAGACAAAACTAAAACAGCAGAGACGACGGAGCAACCGAGTAAATGTGGTTCTTCGAGCGATCCTTGTACTACCGAGGCGAGTGCGACAGCAGCAACAACGACAGCAGCAACAACGACAGCAGCAACAACGACAGCA
>Ga0194123_10000998_pt1 | contig 46283 bp, 40 predicted proteins | sample TA2MahsurfametaG_5_FD_155479 | JGI IMG/M metagenome (GOLD analysis project Ga0194123, IMG submission 155479) | Freshwater microbial communities from Lake Tanganyika, Tanzania - TA2015023 Mahale A surface | ecosystem: Environmental > Aquatic > Freshwater > Lake | place: Tanzania: Lake Tanganyika... | reverse complement strand
GAGCACGCTGGACGACACCTTGGTCATCCCGAGGCCGCCCAGTTGCACCAATTCGAGGCATTCCCGCTCGCTGCCCAGTTGCCCGTGGGCGTAAACCTCCACCCGCAGCCGCCCGCCGGACTTGGCCGCCAGCAGTTCGCCTAGCCGCACCATTCCCCGATGGACGCTGTGGCTGACGTCGAGGCCGTGCGCCAGTTTGATCACGCGGCTCGACTCGCGTGCCCGGCAGCCGGCGCCCGCCACGGCGAGGCCGGCGGCGAGCAGCAGGAGCAGGAGCGGGTTCCGGAAGGCGGCCATCGGGGCGGCGCAACGCTCAGCGGCCGGTCGGCCAGTTGTCGAAAGCAAAAGCGGCGCTGCGCCCGACACACTTCGCCTTTGCCTCCGGGGCCAGCGTCTGTTGCCTCAACGACAGTATGGTTGATCCGAAGATCCTCGAAACCTTCCCGAATCCCGCGCCGGGTCGCGATTACCTGATCGAGCACACGCACCACGAGTTCACCTCGGTGTGCCCGATGACGGGCCATCCCGACTTCGCCGCCATCACGGTTCGCTACGTGCCGGACCGGACCTGCGTCGAGCTGAAGTCGCTCAAGCTCTACTTCCACGCCTTCCGGAACGAGGGGATCTTTTTCGAGGCCGCAACCAACCGAATCTGCGACGATCTGGGAGCGCGTCTGCGGCCACGCTCGCTGACGATCGTGGCCGACTGGAAGGCGCGGGGCGGCTTTTCCTCGGTAGTCACCGCGGAGTGGCGGCCGACCCGCCGCCGCTAGGTTTCGGCCAGTCGAGGCTGGCTAAGGTCCCCGATACCCCGGCGGAAACGAGGTTAAGACGCTGGGTGGGCAAGTCGGTGCCCGCGGCAGCGGTGCCGTTTGCGGAGTCGCGGGGAGGTCAAAGTGCGGCTGGGTTCCCGTTTCTGCGTGCCTTCGGTGCGGTCCGCGTGCAGCCTCCGGCCGGGTCGCGTTCGCCCGCATCCCTGCACCGCTGCGGTTTTGTCCGTTCCGGCACCGGCGACGGGGGTTCCTCCCGATGGTTCCGCCCGCTCGGCGGCGGCTAGGCGAGGTTGGTGCGTGGGGCTTTGGAACGCCGGGCGCGGCAGGCGTCGGAACAGTAGCGAACCTCGTCCCAGACTTTCGCCCACTTGCGCCGCCAGACGAACGGGCGGCCGCATACGGCGCAGTCCTTCGTCGGCAGGTCAGCTTTGCGGCGCATCTTCGGCATCGGGCACGCAACCCCGCCCGCGCGTCGGCGCAAGCGCCGGCTAAATGCGGAACGCGATGATGGTGCCCGCCACGCCCACGATCTCCCGGAAACGGCCGTTGCGCGTCGCCTCGAAGATCGCCCGCGTCACGCCATCCGCCCGGCTCCCGAAATCGTGGAACGCGATCACGCCGCCCGGCTTCACGAACGGCGTCCACGCCGCGATGTCTGCCGCGCACGCCGTGTAGGAATGGTCTCCGTCGATGAACAAGAGGTCGATGGCGCCCCGGCGGTCCGCGAGGGTTCGGGCGGCGGCGAGCGAGTCACTGACCACTGGTTCCATGCGCTCGGTGAAGCCGAGCGCCGCGGCGTTCGCGCGGAAGATCGCGAGGGTGCTGTGATCCCCGAGCCGCTGGAAATGCCGCTGGTACCAAGCGGCGTCCTCCCCGCAGGTCGAGAGGCCCTGAAAGTTGTCTACCGCGAGGATCCGGGCGCCGGGCCCGCGCAGGCCCGCAGCCAGGAAGCAGGTGGAGGCGCCCATCCAGGATCCGACCTCCACCACTTGGGCGTCCGTCGGCGCGTCTGCTGCCAACTGATACAGGTAACCGCGCTCGGGGAAGCTGCCCATGTCGTCCCGGGTGAAGTGTCGCGCGATGCGGCGAAACTTATCCCAGTCGAGTTCCGGCCGCCGCCGGCGCGCCCCGCGGAGGTAGCGGCCGCATTTCTGCGCGAAGCGCAGGTCGCGGATGAGGGGCCAGTGTTTGAACGCCACTCTGCCTCGGTGCCTGAAGGCGCGCGGGGGCGCAGCAAAAAACCGCGGTCCCTGGCTGGTTCAGAGAGCCTCCGCCTCGCCCGCGCCGGGGAACGCCTCCCGCACCTTCTCCGCCCGGAGGGCGAAGATCGTGCGCAGTTTCCCGCCGATCCATACCGCGTGCCCCAGCCTGCCCAGCCAGCCCCAGCCGGGATCGTAGGTCACGAGGTCCGTCATCTCGACGCCGCCCTGCACCGGGGTGAATCGATGTTGGTGGTGCCACAGGCGATACGGGCCGTGGCGCTGCTCGTCCACAAAGTACTCACCCTCGCGGACGTGGGTGATCTCGGTCAGCCAGCGAGTCTCAATGCCCGGCACGATGCCCACGCGGTACTCGATCAGTTGACCGGCGTACATCCGCGGGGCGACGTCGCCCACGATGCGAAAACGCAGCTCCGGCGAGGTGAGCCGGTCAAGGTTGCGGGGGGTCGAGAAGAAGTCCCACGTGGCGGCCGGGGGGCCGGGAATGAATTGGCGGCGGTGGAGGCGGTAGAGCACAAGGCTGTTTCGTTCCTCCGGGGTCGCCGGATGCGGCGGTCGCGGCCTTGACAGCTAGGCAAGGCGGCCCCGGGCTCGATTTGTGGGGTCATCTGGGGCGGAATTCGAGGGTTTGGTGGTGGCGCTGCTGGAGCGTTTCCAGCGGCAGCAGGAGTGTCCCCGGGCCGATCCCGCCCTCCTGCGCGCGGTGGCGGATCGCCTTGGCGAACTGGCCCGCGGGGGCGCCTCCGCGGCGGAGCCCGGCGTGCTGGCCCTCCAGTTTGTGGGCCCCGGCGTGGACCCCTCGTTGGCGGACGCGGTGACTCAGCTGGTCAAGGCGATCACCTATCCCCGGCTCAAGGTCTGCCGGGAGTCGTACCGCGAGGCGGGCCCCGACGGCTCTTGCCGTCGGCAAGTGCTGGCGCAGGCGCGGCGGCGGATCAGCGGGACGCACTGCGTCGATTGCCCGCATTGGCTGACCTTCGGGCCCGCTGAGCACGCGGCGTGGCTGCGGGCGGCGTGGCGGACCGATCCGGCGGAGTTTGACGTCGGGCGCGGGACCTTCCTGCCGGAGGATTTCCGCGCGTTGCGACGCCTGCTCCCCTGTCCGCAATAAAGGTGCGATCGACTCTACGTAGAGATACGCCTCCGGCTTTCGTCATCCCCATTCTTCAGGCGAAGACTCGGTACGGTCCTGATTAAAGACGAGACCACGTTTCATCAGCTCATCAGCCTGACGCTCAGCAAGGTGAAGGAACTTTGGGTGACCGGGGAGTACGGGCTGGGTCGGCCGGGGCTTGAGTCCTGCCTGCGGGAGAAGCCGGACCTGCGGGTCGTCGACCCGGTCTTAGCGGACATCAACGGGATTGTGGTGGCCCGCGAGGTGCGCACGGCGCTCTCGGACGCGAAGATTCTGGTGATCACGGGGCACCCCAGCGAGCGACTGCCCGCCATGCTCCTTGGCCAACCGGTCCTCGAGCAGCTCCAGGCGAGCGGACAGCTCGTGCATCCCGATCAGGCGGGTGTTGCTCTTAAGGCTGTGCGCCTGCCGGTGCTGGGTGCGGCGATCGCCGCTCGCGAGCTCCAGCAGGGGTTAAGGAAAGTCGCGCAGGAAAGTCCGGACCAGCGTCCGCACGTGCTTGTGACCCAGGCCCTCGGCGAGGTCAGCGAGTCGGTAGTCGGGTGTTGCGCCGTCATGCGCCCGAGAGTCCGGGCCGTGCGGCCGCCCGCAAAACAAAAAATCGGTGGCGACTACGCCCTGCGAAAGCGGGTCAAAAGCCTGCAATAGCGCCTTGTTTTCAGCACCTTGCATGACCGCGTTGGGTCAGCCGACGCGATCGAGGGCGGGGCCGGTAAGGCGGCAGAGTTGCCACTCCGGGAGGCGCTGCGCGCCGAGGCGTTCGTAGAAGGCGATCGCGGGCCGGTTCCAGTCGAGCACGTTCCACTCGAGGCGTCCGCAGCCGCGCGCGCGGGCGAGGCTCGCCACGTGGCGCAGGAGCGCCCCGCCGATGCCGCGGCCGCGGAGCGCGGGCGTCACGAAGAGATCCTCAAGGTGGATGCCGGGGCGGGCGAGAAACGTGGAGTAGGTCGGGAAAAACAGGGCGAAACCCGCGGGTTGGTCATCCCAGAGCGCGAGCACGCATTCGGCGGTGGGCGTCCCCGCGGCGGGGAAGAGGGTCGTGTGGAGGCGCTCCGGGGTGGCCTCGACCTGGTCGAGCAGGCGCTCGTAGGCCGCGAGGTCGCGGATGAAGCCCAGGATGACCGGCACGTCGGCCGGCGTGGCGGGGCGCAACTGGAGGGGCATCAGGGCATCCCGGGCGGAAGGCGGCCGGAAGGCGAACCTTTCGCCGGGCCGTTGCCGCCGGCCGGGCTCAGGGTTTGCGGAACAGGTAATGGCTGACGATCCACTCCTCGCCGCCGCGATAGCCCCAGAGTTCGGCGCACGCGAGGTAGAAGACCCGCCAGTAAGCCCACCAGCGGATCTCCTGGCCGGCGCCGTAGGTCTGGCGGAACAGCGGCAGGATCTCGGCGCGATGCCGGTCCATGTTCTTCAGCCAATCCTCCGCCGTGCGCTGGTAGTGGCTCCCGTTGACCTTCCAGTCGGCTTCGAGCCGCAGGTCGTCTTGGAAGGCAAGGAGCAGATCGTGCGACGGCATCTGGCCCCCGGTGAAGAAGTAGCGCGACATCCAGTCGGTCGCGTCCCGCGCCACGAAGTGGTAAGCGAGCCGCTGGTGCGTGAAGATGTGCACGAACAGCAGCCCGCCCTGGCGGAGCCAGGCCGCCACCTTGGCCAGCAGGCGCTGGTAGTTCTTCATGTGCTCGAACATCTCCACCGACACGACGCGGTCGAACTGAGCGCTGGGCAGCTCAAGGGTGTTCATATCCTGGGTGAGGATGCGCACGTTGGTCAGGCCGCGCCGGCGCGCCTCCGCCTCGATGTGCTCGCGCTGGGTGCGTGAGTTGGAGACGCCGGTGATGCGTGCGCGCGGGAATCGCTCGGCGAGATAAAGGGAGAGCGAGCCCCAGCCGCAGCCGAGCTCGAGGATGTCCTGCCCGTCCGCGATCCGCGCGCGTTCGACGTAGAATGCCAGCATCAGCTCCTCGGCCTCGTCGAGGGTCTCGGTGCCCTTCGGGTACAGGCAGCCCGAATATTTCAGGCGGCGGCCCAGGCAGAGCCGGTAGAACTCGGTCGGCACCTCGTAGTGCTGCTCGTTGGCGGCGCGGGTGTCCTCGGCGATCGGGCGCGTGCGCAGGTCGGCGACGTAGGCCTCGCGTTGGTATCGGCCTTCCTCCTCGCGCAGCCGCTGCGCCAGCAGGCGTCGAATGCCCCAGCGGAGCAGCGGATCGGGCAGGAGATTCTTCTCGAGCAGGGTATCCATCATGGGGAAGGGGGGGCGGGGGGGCGGCGGGGGAACCACGGCACGAAGGCGTTCGTGGTGGCCTGGTAGCGGCGGTAGGCATCGCCCTTGCTCCGCACCGCCTGCTCTTCGGTCAGCGGGATGCCGGTCACGCGTAGGAGCAGGTAGAGGATGGTCACGGGGGCGGTGATGGCGATCCAGCCGCCCGCGGAGCCGAGGGCGAGGAGGAAGAACGCCACCCAGACCAGCCATTCGCAGAAGTAGTTTGGGTGCCGGCTGTACCGCCACAGGCCGTGGTCACAGACGGCCCCGCGGTTCGCCGGGTCGCGCTTGAAAGCCGCGAGCTGGGCGTCGGCCAGCGCCTCGCCCGCGAGGGCGATCACCCACAGCAGGGCGCCCGCCAGCTCGAGCGGCTGCCACGCGGGCGCCGGGTTGCGCGCGACCAGCAGGAATGAAAGCCCAAGCCAGACCACCGAGGCGGCCTGGAGCTGGAAGAAGCCGAACATCTTCGGCGCGAAGTTGCCGGCCCAGTCGCGCCGCAGCAGGGCGTAACGAGCGTCCTCCTCCGGGTGGTGCCCCGCGACGCGGCGCAACAGGTGCGTGCCCAAGCGGAGACTCCAGAGGCTGGCGAGGGTCGCCACGAGGGCGCGGCGCGGTCCCCAGCCGCCGGCCGCGAGCGCGTAGAACCCCGCGAGGCCGGCGAAGGCGTATGACCACGCGACGTCGACGATCCCGTAGTTGTTGAGCCGTCGCGCGAGGAGGTAGAGGGCGGCGAAGCCGCCCGAAAGGCCGGCGAATGCGAGAAGGAAAAGGGCGGCGGCGGACATGGCGGGGGTTAAGCCCCGGCGCCCACCGTGGACGCCCGCCGGAGGCGTCCGGCGGTGCGCGCGAAGGCGGGCACGAGGGGAAGGTAGAGCAGGGCCCCGACGAGCGGGGCGGTCACCAGCCAAGCGGTGAACGCGTGGACGCCCGCCCAGCCGAAGCGGGCCAGAAACTCGCCCCAGGATGCCCGGGCGAATACTTCCAGCATGGTGTCCACGCGGAAGCCGTCCGCCGGGGCGCCCCACAGGAGTTCCCCGGCGCGCACGTAGGGGAGAATTAGGAGCAACTGCAGGGGGCCGAGCAGCTGGTTCCAGCCCTGCAGCAGCGGCTGATTGAGCCGCAGCGCGACGCCCACCCCGAGGTTCAGCAGCGAGGTGAAGCCGAGGAAGGGGAACAGCGAGCAGACGGTGCCGACGGCGAGGGTGGCCGCGAGCTTCCGCGGCGTCACGCCCTGCACAAGTTGGCGCCGCAGGGGTTCGAGCAGGCGCCGACGCCAGAAGCCCCCGGCGGGTGGCCCGGGCGGGACTTCCGGGGAGGGGGCGCTCATGCCAGCAGGTAAATGCCCACGCCGGAGGCGGCGAGCAGCGCGGGCAGCACCGGTGAGCCGTCGTTCACGCGTGTGATCACCGGCGCGACGGAGCCGTCCGCCGGAATGCGGAAAAGCTCTCGCAGGCAGTAGGTCGCCATCGCCAGGTTGCCCAGCGCGAGGATTGCGACGAGCCACAGCAGCCGCGCGGCGACCGTCGGCTCCTTCCACGCCACCCAGAGGTAAAAGGTCACGAATCCCCAGTACGCGTCCGCCATCGCGGCGATGAACCACGGATGGCCCCACACTGCGCGCGGCAATTCCGACAGCGGCGTATGCAGGCTGGCCCACACGGTTACCCCGAGCATTGACGCGAGAATCAGCGCGAAAAGCAGGCGGAGGGCGATTACCATCGGAGGAGCGCGTTCAGAGCGCGGGGTTGTTCGCGCGGCTGTGCACGGTGTGGACCACCGAAATGTTGCGCCCCGCGAAGGCCGCCTCGCAGTAGCAAAGGTAGTAGGTCCACTTGCGGATAAAGCGGTCGTCGAAGCCCAGTGCCCGCACTGCGTCGAGCCGCGCGTGGAAGCTTTCCCGCCAAAGGCGTAGCGTGCGCGCGTAGTCGGTCCCGAAGTCGTCGAGCGCGTGCAGCGTGAACCCGCCCGCTTCCGCAAGCAGGCCGTTCATCCGGTTCAGCGAGAGCAGCAGCGAGCCGGGGAAGACATGCTTTTGGATGAAGTCCACCCCGCGGCGGAACGCGCCGTAACGCGCGTCCGGGCAGGTGATGAATTGGAGCGCGACGAGCCCGTGCGGCGTGAGGAGGCGGGAGACCGCCCGCGCGAAGACCGCCTGGTTGCGGTGACCCACCGCCTCCAGCATCTCGATCGACACGATCTTGTCGAAGCGGCCGCTCATGTCCCGGAAGTCGCGCAGCTGGACGTCGACGCGGTCCGCCAGGCCCGCAGCCGCCACGCGGCGCCGGGCGAGATCGTGTTGCGCGGGGGAGAGAGTGAGCGTGGTCACGTGGCAGCCCCGGGTGCCAGAGGCGTGCAGCGCCCAGCCGCCCCAGCCGGTCCCGATCTCGAGCACGCGGTCACCGGGCTGCAGGCGCAGGTGGCGGCAGAGCGCCTCGTTCTTCTCACGCTGGGCCTGTTCGAGGGAGAGGTTGAGGGCGCCCGCGGGCCAGCGGGCCGAGGAGTACATCAGCGACGGGTCGAGCCAGAGCGCGAAGAAGTCGTTCGAGAGGTCGTAGTGCGCAGCGATGTTGCGCCGCGCGATCCGGCGGGTGTTTGGGCGCAGGAGGTGGCCGATGCGGTTCGCGCCGCGCAGCACGTTCAGCGCCCAGCCGCGCGCGCGCCGCGAGCCCGAGAGGGTCGGCGCCGTCTCTACGTTGCGGACGAAGTGCGCGATCACCGCCGTGAGGTCCGGCGTCTCCCAGTCGCCGTCGACGAACGACTCCCCGAAGCCGATGTCGCCCGACCAGAGGCATTTCCGGAAAAACACCTCGCGGCGTACGCGGATGAGGGCGTGCGGGCCGGGCCCGGCCGGGTCGCCGATGACGTGCGCACCACCTTCGGGCAGCTCCAGCCTCAGGCAGCCGCGGTCCATCCTTGACAGGGCGTGCAGCACGAGCCGGCGGCTGAAGGAGGGGGCGGCGGCCCGGGTGGTGGCGGCGCTTCCGGGCGAGACGGTGGTGGAAGAGGAACTCATGACGCGGACGGGGCGGACGGGAGCGGGGCGGGCTTGAGGGAGGAGTGGGGCCGGTAAAGGTCCCGTTGGTCGGCGGCGCGCGCCGCCTTGGCGAACCAAGGCACGCGCTTCGCCCACAGCAGGAGGGCGTGCCAGTGGATGAGGGAGATGACCCGCAACGTCAGCAACGGATACTTAAGAGTGAACCAAGCGAGGCGGATGGTGGTGAGCGCGCGGCGCGGACCGGCCAGCGTGCTGGTGAGCGTGCGCTGCTCGCCGACGTAGTCGTCGATGCGGATCGCGAGTTGATCACCCGGCAGGCGCAGGTGAAAGTCGAAAGCGACGTCCACGTCGGAATAGGGCGAGACGTAGAACTGCTTGGGCACTCGGAGCCGGAAGACCCCGCGGGAGGCGTCCGCCGGCTCGGCAGGGACGAAGAAGGGCTTCATCTCGCGGAAGGTGTTGGTCACCTCCGCGATGGCGCCCAGCGGCCGCCCGGCCCGGTCGCGGCAAAAATAGAAGGAGACCGGGTTGAACAGGTAGCCGGCGATGCGGGGCAGGGTGACCAGCAGCGCGGTCCCGTCCGCCAGGTCGATGCCGTGATGCTGGAGGTAGGTGGCGACGCGGACCTTGAGCCCCCCGGGGGCGGCCGGCTTGGAGGGCGAGACGCCGGGACCAGCCGGGTGGCGCGGCTCGTCCAACGGCAGGAAGTCGCCCTCGTGCAACGCGTAGAGATGCCGCCGGTTGAAACCGAAGAAGCCAATTCGCCGGGGCAGGTCCGGTAACTCGTCGAGGTCGAGCGCGAAGAGGAAGATCCGGTACGCGAAGCGGTGGCGCCGCGGCGAAAACCGCGCATGCATCACCTCGCATTCATACAGGCAGGACTTCATCTGGAGACCAGCGTCGGGGCTGCGTCCGCGGAGTTGGGGCGGATGCGGGCGCACGGCGGCGGCCCCCTGAGGCAACCCGCTCGCGTCGCCGGTGGCAAGGACTCGATCGTGAAATCTCCGTGGCCGGGGCCGCTCAGCCGCGCCCAGTCCAGGGATCTTGGCCGAGCAGCAACTCGGCGACCCGGACCGCGCTCAGCAACCCGTCCTCGTGGAAGCCGTAGCGCTGCCAGGCCCCGGCGTAGTAGGTCTCGGTCGAGCCCAGGGCGGCGGCGTTCAGGGCGGGGATCTCCGCCTGCGCCCGCACCGCGCCGAGACTGAAGAGGGGATGCTCGTACGCGAGCCGGCGCAGCACCCGGGCCGGGTCAATCGCCTCAGGCCTGCCGATGCTCACGAAGTAGTTCTCCCGATCGGAGACGCCCTGCAGCGAATTCATCCAGTAATGCGTGGCGGTGGCCACGCGGCCATCCGGCCCCGGGTTGATCTCGTAGTTCCAGCTCGACCAGGCCAGCCGCGCGCGCGGCATCACCCGGGCGTCGGTATGCACCGTCGCGGGATTCGGCTGATAGCGGAACTCGGCGAGCAAGCGCCGCTCGGCGGGGGTCGGATCCGCCAGCAACCGCCGGGCCTGGTCGCCATGGCACGCAAGGATCACACGGTCGAAGTGCGCGGTCGCGCCGTCCCCGGTCGTGAGTTCCACGCCGCCGCCGCCGCGCCGGACCCGCGCCACCGGGCAGCCGGTGCGGATGCGGTCCCGCCAGCCGGCGGTAAGCTTCTCCACGTAGGTTCGGGACCCGCCGTCGACCGTCCACCACGGGTGCTGGGTGTGCAGGCCCAGGAAGCCGTGGTTGTGGAAGAAACGCAGGAGGCTGGTGGCGGGAAACGCCAGCATCAGCTCCGGCGGGGTGCTCCACACCGCGGAGCTCATTGGCACGAGGTAAAGGTCGAGGAAGTCCTGCCCGTACCCGCGGCGCCGCACAAAGTCGCCGAGGGACTCCCCGCCGGCCGCCGGGTCCTCTAGCGCGGCCACCGCCTCGCCGTTGAAGCGGTTGATCGCCCGCAGCAGCCGCCAGAACCGTGGCCGCAGCAGGTTGCGACGTTGCGCAAACAGGTGGTTCAGCGAGGAACCACAGTACTCCAGACCGCTCGCGGTGTGGCGGACGCTGAACGACATCGAGGTCGGCTTCACCGGCACCGCCAATTCCCGGAACAGCCGGGTAAGATTCGGGTAGGTGACAAGGTTAAACACCATAAACCCGGTGTCGAAGGCGAGGTCCCGCCCCGTGCCCGGTTCCGGGACGTCCACGGTGTGCGAGTGCCCGCCGACGCGCGGGTCCTGCTCGAAGACCGTGACGTCGTGCGCGTGGCGCAGGAAGTGGGCGCACCCGAGGCCGGCGATGCCGGAGCCGACGATGGCGAGCGAGGGCACGGGCGGTGGCGGAGGCGAACGGGTTGGCGCCGCGGCCCGGGCGGCCGGGCCTCAGCGGTTTTCCGGGCGGGCGTCCGTCGCGCGCTCGGTGGCGGGCGCGCCATCGGCCTTTTCCGGGAGCTTGGTCCCGGCCGCGGTGGCGGTGGCCACTGCGATGGCGGCGGCCGCGGGGACAACCCTCTTTAGCGGCGAGACGTCGAGGTGCACTTCCCGCGCCTGACGGGCGGCCGCGATGCTGTGCGCGTGGTCGGCCCGGGCGGCCTCCTCCATCACGGACTTCGGCACCGCCTTGAGGCCCCAGATCAAGCCGGTCCACGAGAGCGCCTTGAGGCCGTAGAAGGTGATGTCGATCTCCCACCAGTAGAAGCCGTTCCGGGTCGAAGACTGGTAGCGGTGGTGGTTGTTGTGCCAGCCTTCGCCGAGGCAGATCAGGGCGAGGATGAAGCTGTTGCGCGAGTCGTCGCTGGTGTTGAAGCGGCGGCGGCCCATCAGGTGCGCCATCGAGTTGATGCAGGCCGTGCCGTGGAACAGCGCCGTGGTGCTGATGAAGAAGCCCCAGACAAGCAGCTGCCAGCCGTTGGTGCCGAGTCCGGGCGCGTGGACCGCAAGCAACTCCCCGGCGCCGAACACCGCGAGGGCGAAGAGGAGGGGTACCACCGTGTCGAAGCGGTTCAGCCACACCAGTTCCGGAAAGCGGGCGAGGTCCTTGATCGTCGAGTAGTCCGTGGGAAAATTGCGGCGGCTGGTGATCCAGCCGATGTGCGACCACCAGAACCCGTGCACGTGCGGCGAATGGACGTCCTCCGAGTCGTCGGAATGCTGGTGATGGTGGCGGTGATGGTAGGCCCACCAGAGGGCGCCGCGCTGGACCGTGGTGCCGCCCCACAGCGCGAGCAGAAACTGGCCCGCACGCGAAGTGCTGTAGGTCTTGTGCGAGAAATACCGGTGGTAGATGCCCGTCACGGCGAACATCCGCGCAAAGTAGAGCGCCACCGCGGTCCAGACCGCCACCGGACTGGCGCCCGCCCAGATCACCCCGAGGCAGCCGAGGTGAAGGATGAGGAAAGGCAGGCAGCGCATCCAGTCTACGCGGTCCGGCTCCTGCCGCATTTTTGCCGGACCCTCCGGAGTGTAGTCGGAATCAATCCACTGAACCAGCGCGGTTAGGAGGCGGGGGAGGCGGGCGGCGGAACGGTCGGGCATGAAAATGACTCTGGGAGGCAACGGTTCCGCGGGGGGCCGTGCAAGCCGCCAGTGCGTGTACCGGCAAAGTTTTTTTCCGGCGCCAGCCCGGGGCGCTTCCGCAGGTCGGACTCAAGGGTCTCCTCCGACGAGAAACTCCACCCAGACGATCTCCTGCGAAGGGCCTTCATCCGCCTGGTGCAGCCGTACCCCCTGTTCCCCCGCCCGCAGGCTTCCCGGGGGGCAGCGGAAGTGCACGGCGCGGGCCACGCCGCCCCGAGGCGCTTGGTCGCCCCAACCGGATTCCGCCGCCAGCAGCTGGTCGCCGAGGGTCGCCCGCAGCCGGGCAGACGCGACGCCTGGCCGGTCCGCGAGTCCAACCACCAGCCACGCCTCGCTGTCGCCCGCACCCGGTCCGGCGCCGAGGCGCACGGTGCCGCCCGGTCGGGCCTCGAGCGGGAGCTGCACGCCCGCGGAAAATCCCCGCGGCACGGTGTCGCGGTAGGTCACGACGTGCCGCCGCGCCTTGCCCGCCAGCGCCGCGGGCGCGAGGCCCTCCCGCAGCAGACGCGTGTAATCGGCGGCGCTCACCGGCCGCGTCTGGCTGTCCATCCAGTTGAACAGGTAGATCCCGTCCGCTCCCTCGTGCTGCATCCGGGCGGCGAACCCGCGCAGGGCGGCCAAATCCAGCGGCACGCTTCGGCCCGTCGGGTAGGCGCGGAGGTTGTGCTCCACGCCGGGCAAAAAGGCGACGCCCGGGGCCGCCGCGGCGAGGCGCGCCTGCCATTCGCCCGCGGGCAGCGCGAAGTCGGAGGTCGACCAGAAGGGGGCGGCGACGACGAGGTCGACTAGGCCCTCGCGGGCCCACGCCACCGCGTCCATCCCAAGCCCCGCCGCGGCGTCGGGATGGCTGGGCACGCGCACGCCGAGTAGGATGGGTCGGCCGCGTCGGTGGCCGCGCTCGCGGGTCAGACGCCGGGCCTCCCTCACCACCTCGAGGAGATGGCCGGCCTCCTCCCTCTCGCGCCCCGGCGTGAGGTGGTGACCGAAGCGCATCCAGTCCAGCTCGAGGCCGTCCGGGGCGTAGCGCTCGAGGAGTTCCCGCAGGAAATCGAGCACGTGCGCGCGCACCTCCGGGTGGCGGAAGTTGAGGGCCCCGTTGGAAGAGGGCGGGAAGGGCCCCGCCGGCTGGCGCCGGAACTCCGGGTGGCGCCGCCAGAACTCCGAATGCATGAAGTTGGCCGGGTCGTCCACCGAGTGGGCGTCGTTCATCCGCATCGTCAGCCACGGGGACAGGCCCCGGTCGCGGGCCCGTTCGATCCACACCGCGTACGGGTCGAGTCCGGCGGCGTCGAGGCGGCGGGCGTGGCGCGGCCAGGGATGGTCTGGCTCGCGGCCGTCGACCGGATCCCAGATGGCGTCGCGGGTCCGGCTGCGGAAGCTGGCGCGCATCGCGTTGGGATTCAGAAACAGGTGTGTAACCCGCGTGCCCGCGTACTGGTCCACCCAGGCGTGCAGGCCGGCGAGGGTCATCTCCTCCCACGGGCGCGAGCCGAAGAAGTGGCTGTTGTCCTCGTTGACCACCAACATTCCCCGCAGCCCCGGCGGCGGCTCGGCGGCGGCGGGGGCGGTCAGGGGGGCGAGGGCGGCCAGCAAGAGGCCGGCGAGACGGGGGAGGGCGGACATCCGCGCCCAGCCGAAGCGGTTTCGCGCGAGGCGCAACGCCGTTTGGCGGCCGCTCAAAGGCTGCCGAGGATGGCCTTGAGGCGGGTCCACGCCTCGGCGCGCGCGCGCTGGTTGGCCTCGGACCCTGCCGGATCCTCGCCGGCGCGCATAAACCCGTGGCCGGCGCCGGAGTAGGTCACAGGTTCGAAGAAGCGCTGCGCGGCCTTCATCGCCTGCTCGGTCGCGGGCAGGCCGGCGTTGATGCGCGCGTCGTTCTCCGCGTAGAAACCGTAGATGGGGGCCGTGATTCGCCCCACCGCGGCCGCGTCCGGACCCGAGCCGTAGAACACGAGGCCGGCGGCGATCGCCGGGTTGTGGGTCGCGTAGAGGAAGGTCTTCGCCCCGCCCCAGCAAAAGCCGCCCACCACGACCTTCCCGGAGCACGCGTCGAGGCGCCGCACGTGCGCCGCGACGGCGTCGAGGTCCGCGTCGATCTGCGCCTGCGGCAGGCCCTGGATCTTGGTCCGCGCGCCGTCCGGGCCCCCCAGACTCTCGGTGCCACCGCCATTCGGGCCCGCCCCGGAGAGGAAGTCCGGCGCGATGGCGATGTAACCCGCCGCCGCGAACTGGTCCACCATCCCGCGCACCCAGTCGGTCAGGCCGAAGATCTCGTGGATTAGAACCACCGCGGTCGCCTTGCCCTTCGCCTCCGGGAAACCAAGGAAGCAGCGCACCTGCCGGTCGCCGTGCTGCACGGTGACCCACTCGAGGTGGCGGGGCGATTGCTCAAGGCGGACCTTGGCCCAATCCTGGGCGGCGGCGGTTCCGGCGGTGAGGGTGACGGCGGCAGCGAGGAGGAAGATTTTCATTGGGGCGGGCGGGTGGGCCGAGGCAAGCGGGGCCGGCCCCCGACGCAAGGCGGGAACGCGAAAGCCTCGCCTCGCCGTCTCCTCGCGCCCAGCTTCGCGTCTCTCCCGCCGATGCCCCCCGCCCGCGTCCTCGCCCTCGCTCTGACCCTCGCCGCCCCCGCGTTGGCCGCCGCCCCTGCTCCCGCCGCCGCGCCTCTCGCCGCGGAGGCGCGCGCCGGTCTCGCCCGCGCCACCGCCTTCCTCCGCGGCCTGAGCGCCGGCGGCGGCTACCTCTGGCGCTACTCTCCCGACCTCCGGGAACGCGCCGGGGAAAACGCCGCGACGCCGACGCAGGTCTGGGTCCAGCCCCCGGGCACGCCCGCGGTGGGCCAGGCCTTCCTGCGCGCGTGGGAGGTGACCGGCGACCCCGCCTACCTCGACGCCGCGCAGGCCGCGGCCGACGCCCTCGCCACGGGCCAGCTGGAGTCGGGGGGCTGGGACTACTTGATCGACTTTGATCCCGTGCAAGCCTCCGCCTCGTATCGGCGGACCGACGTCGGTCGGATTTCCCCCGCGGAGGCGGCGAAGCGCAAGAACTCCACCACGTTTGACGACGACAACACTCAGAGTGCAATTCGTCTGCTGGTGGCGGTCGCCGCCGCTACTCCCTCGCTTGGTGGCGAGCGCGAGGCGCGCCTCCGCGCGGCCCGCGATTATGGGCTCCGCCGCCTGCTTGAGGCCCAGCGCCCCAACGGCGGCTGGCCCCAGCGCTGGAATGGGCAGCGCGTCGACCCTGCCGCGTATCCGGTGCGGCCCGCCCAGATTCCGACCGACTATCCCCGCGAGCATCCGAAGACCAATTACAACAGCCATTACACCCTCAACGACAACGCCCAGCGGGACATTGTGCTGACGCTCCTCGGCGCAGCGCGGGCCATCGGGAACGCGGAGTACCGCGCGGCGGCCCTGCGCGGGGTGGACTTCCTGCTGCTCGCCCAGTTGCCCGAGCCGCAGCCCGTCTGGGCCCAGCAGTACAACCCGCAGTTCGAGCCCGCTTGGGCGCGGGCCTTTGAGCCGCCCAGCGTTTGTTCCAGCGAGAGCGTCGGCGCGCTGAGCCTGCTGATCGAGACGCACATCGAGACGGGCGACGCCCGCTACCTCGCCGCGGTTCCGCGCGCCCTGGCTTGGTTCGAACGCGCCGAGATCGCCCCCGGCCGCTGGGCGCGGATGTACGAGCTTGGCACCAATCGGCCGGTCTACGGGGACCGCGACGGGCGCATCAAGTACCGGCTCGAGGACCTGAGCGAGGAGCGGCGCACCGGCTACTCGTGGGAGAGCGATTACGGGGTCCCAAGCCTCCGCCGGCAGTACGAGGAAGTCCGCAACCTTGGCTGCGACGCGCTGCTCGCTAAGCGCCGGGCTGCGGAGGAGAAGGCGCGTTCGCTCGCCGGTCGCGCCGCGCAGGCCCGCGCGCTAGAGCCGAAGGTGCGCGCCGTGCTTGCGGCCCTCGACTCCGAGGGCCGCTGGCTCGCTCCAGCCGGCCGCCGCAGCGCCGGCCCGTGGATCACGACCTCCGCCTACATCGCCAACGCGCGCTTGCTCTGCGATTACCTTGAGGCCGTGCGCCCGTGAGGCGGGCGCGGGCTGCCGGGCCCCGCGCTGCGGCAGGTCAGCGGTAGAGCAGGGCCCGCTCCCGGCGGGCCGCAAAGTCGCGCAGACCAGGTTCCCAAGCGGCCTTGATCCGCGCGAGGGGCTCCCCGCGCCGGATCGCGTCCAGCGTCGCGTCGTCCCCCAGTAGCCGGCCCATCGCGTCGACGTTGAATTCCGCCGGGTGCAGCCGGCGCAGGGCGAGCGCCAGCTCGATCCCGACATCGACCACCGGGCAGGCGGCGCGGTCGGTGAGGATCACGCGGACGCCGCCGCACTCGCGGTCTTTGTGCTTCAGGGCCGAGGCGGGACCCGGGTAGAAGTCCATCGAGGGGGTGAAGCGCGCGGGCTCGAAGCGCACGCCGGGCAGCCCGCGGGCGTTCAGTTCGGCCGCGAGGCGACCGCCATCGACGAACGGCGCTCCAACCTGCTCGAACGGCCGGATCGTCCCGCGGCCCATCGAGATCACGGTGCTCTCCAGCAGGCACAGCCCGGGATAGAGGGTGGCCGCGGTGAGGCTGCGCATCGAGGGCGACGGGTTCACCCAGCCGAGGCCGGTCTCGTCCAGCCATCGGTCGCGGGTCCAGTTGGCGCAGCGGACGACCTCGACGTTCGCGCCGAAGCCGCGCTCCGCGTTGAAGAATCCCGCCAGCTCACCCAGCGTCATCCCGTGCCGCACCGGCATCGGGTGAAAGCCGATGAAGCTCGGCGGCCGCGTCATCACCGGGCCCTCCCAGCGCGCGCCGGTGATAGGGTTGACCCGGTCGAGGATCATCAGGCGCTTGCCCGCCCGCGCCACCGCCTCCACCGCCGCGCCAACCGTGGCCGAGTAGGTGTAGAAGCGCGCGCCGATGTCCTGCAGGTCCACGAGGAGCGCATCGAGATTCTCGAGTTGTTCCGCCTTGGGCGCGTGGGCGCGGATCACGGCCTGGTCGTGCTCGGCGGCGGACATCCCGGGAGCGCGGCGCGGGGTCTCGCCGTAAAGGCTGTAGATAGGGAGGCCGGTCTTCTCGTCCACGGTGTCGCCCACCTTCTCGTCGGCGGTGCCGCGGATGCCGTGCTCGGGGCTGAAGAGCGCGGCGAGCTTCACCCCGGGCGCGCCGTGGAGGAGGTCGATGGTGGAGCGGCCTTGGCGGTCGCGGCCGCTGGGGTTGGTGATGAGGCCGACGCGCAGCCCGCGCAGGCGGGCGAAGTCCTCCGCCACGAGCACGTCGATCCCGTTGCGCACCGCGTCCCGGTCAAGGCCCATCGCCTCTGCCGCGAGCGTCGCGACTTCCCGGCGGATCGGGGTGGAGTCGCCCTTGCCGTCGGGGTGCACGCGGTTTGCGAGCAGAATGACGAACGCCTTGGAGCCGGGGTCGATCCACACGCTCGTGCCGGTCCAGCCGGTGTGGCCGAAGCTGAGGCCGGCGGGGAACCAGCGGCCGCGCGGACCCGAGTACGGGGTGTCGATGTCCCAGCCGAGGCCCCGCCGAGCGGAACCGTCGTTCTGCACGCGGGTCATTTCCGCGACGCTCTCCGGGCGGAGGATGCGCACGCCGTCAAGGGTCCCCTGGCCGAGGATCATTCGGCAGAAGCGGGCGAGGTCGGCGGCGGTGAGGAACAGCCCCGCGTGGCCGGCCACCCCGCCCATCCGCCGGGCCGTCGGGTCGTGGACCTCCCCGTGGATCATCCGACCTGCGACCACCTCGGTGGGGGCGATGCGGCCGCGGAGCGCCTCCGTCGGCTGGAACCCGGTATCGCGCATCCCGAGCGGGCCGAAGATCTCCGCCTGCGCGTAGGCGTCGAGGGGCCGCCCGTCCGCGATCCGGACCAGTTCCCCGAGGAGGATGAAGTTGATGTCGCTGTAGACGAAGCGGCTGTCCGGCGCCTGCTGGAGCCGCTCGGCGCAGGCGCGCTCGATCGCGGCGGCAGTGCCCGCCCAGGCCGGCGTGGCGGGGATTCCGGCGCGCAGGCCGGAGAGGTGGGTGAGCAGGTGGCGGACGGTGACTCTTTCCTTGCCGTGCTGGGCGAACGCCGGGAGGTAGCGCACGACGGGGGAGTCGAGTTCCAGCCGACCCCGCTCCACCAGCTGCATCACGGCGGTGGTGGTGGCGATGACCTTCGTCAGCGAGGCCGCGTCATAGAGGGTGTCCTCGACGGCGGGGAGCGGGGCGGGCACCAGGGCGCGCTGGCCGTAGGTGCGGCGGTAGGTTTCGCCCGCGCGCTCGATCCAGAGGACGCCGCCGGGGATTTTCCGGTCGGTGATCGCGCGCTCCACGGCCGCGTCGACGGCCGTGAGTTTTGCCGGTAGGAAGGGGGCGCGGGTCGCCGCGGCGGGCGGGTCGGGGATAACGGCAGGGGGCGGCGGGGTACCGCAACCGGCGAGGAGGGCAAGGCTGAGCAGGGCGGGGAACCGCAGGGGGGCGCAGGGACCGGTCATCCCCGGAGGCAAGGTGCCACGGCGGGCGGAGTCGAGGCTGCAGCCGCGCGGCGTGAGCCAGATTGCGGTTGCCCTCGCGCGCGCGGGTACGGTTTCTTTGAACGTTTCCCGTAACCTACCCAGTACTCCCATGAAGCTTCGCGCCTTGCTCACGGTCCTCGCCTTCGCCCTGCTCCCAGGTCCCCTCGCGGCCGACGAAACCGAGTTGGGTGCCAAGATGGAGAAGATGGGCGGCGCCTTCCGCGCGCTCCGCCGCCAGATCTCCGACGCCGCCAAGAACGCCGACTCCCTCGCCAAGCTGGCGGTGATCCGCCAGAACGCTGAGGCCTCGGTGAAGCTGGAGCCCGCGATGGCGCAGGACGTCCCCGCGGCCAAGAAGCAGGAGTTCGTCGCCCGCTATCAGGCGGAGATGAAGAAGTTCCTCGAGCTCGTCGGCAAGGTGGAGGCGGCGCTGAAGGCCAACAACAACGCCGAGGCTGCCACGCTGGTGAACCAGCTCGCCGACGCGCAGAAGGCCGGCCACAAGGAGTTCAAGAAGGAAGACAAGAAGAGGTAAGGCTGCCTCCGCCGCCCCAAGGATTTCCGCCGCCGGCCCCGCGCCGGCGGCTTTTTTGCGCTCGGGCGGGCTTCAAGGCACGGGGATCCACTGGACCGCGTCGATCACGACGAAGCCGTCCGTGCCGGCGTTGGTGATCTCCACCCCGCCGGCCTTGCCCGCCTCGAAGCGGAACTCGCCCACCGGCTCCAGCAGGTCGTCCACCGCCGGCTTGCGCCGCTGGTTGAGGATCACGCGGGTCTCGCCGTCCGCGTGGCGGATGAGCACCGGCACGCGGGTCGCGCGGTTGGCGTTGTGAGGGTACGCCACCAGCACCCGGTAGCGGCCGGCGCGCGGAAGGTCGGGGACGAACCGCGCCCATTGGTCTCCCTTGCCCGTGTTGTTGTCGTGCAGGTAACCGGCGTCGACATAGGTCGGGTGCGCGGTGCTCCCGCGGTCGAAGCCGTGCCGCTGCGCCTGCAGGTCGTCGACCACGATCCCCGCCAGCTGGGTGCGGGGCTTGCGGATCACGACGGGCAGCGGCGGGCTCTCGAAGTCCAGCACCTGGCCGTCGGCCAGCAGCCGCGCGCGGAGGCGTTCCGGGTCGATGGCCTGGACGGCCACGCCCTGCTCAAGGGCCTGCACGGCCGCGGTGGCGGCGCTCTGGCCGAGCACCATGAAGACCGGCTCCATCCGGATCGAGCCGTAGGCGATGTGCGAGGCGCTCAGGCACACGGGCACGAGGAGGTTCTCGGCCTCGGCCGCGCGGGGGCGGATGCTGCGGTAGCTTATCGGGTAGGGGCGGACGCGCACCTGCACATCCCCCTCGTTGCGGACGTGGCCCTCCTTGGTCACGTAGCGCTGCACGTGGTGGGAATCCATATTGTAGGCGCCCATCCCCACGCTGTCCGCCACCACCTCCGCCCGGGTGCAGTGGCGCTCCGTCATCACGTGGTCGCTGACCATCCGGCGGGCCTCGCGCACGTAGAGCTGGCGGGGCCAGTGGTCGTTGTCGGTGAACTCGTCCCGGGCGAGGCCCAGCCGCTGGAATTCGGCGCGGACCCTCTCCGGTACCCGCGGGTGGTGGGCGAGGGTCCACATCAGGCCACGCTGCCAGTCCTCGTGCGCCTGCCGGATCCGCTCGCGGTTCGCGTGGTTGGCCTCCGGGTAATCCCAATTCTGTCCGATAAAGTCCGTGCTGACCGCGTAGTTGTTGTTGGTGTCGGTCTTGCGGTTGGGCATCCAGACCGGATTCCACGGCACGCGGTGGTCACCGGCGTCGAAGTTGCGCAGGAGCAGCTCGTACCAGCGCGGGTCGTAACGGGCCGGCTTCGTCCACGGCAGGCGGTTCTCCGGGACGTCGGTGGTGCAGAGGCGGAAGTTGTAGGCCTGCACCTTGCGGTCGCCGCGGAACTCGGTCCCGGGGCCCTCGGGGTTGATCCCGGGCAGGAGGCCGCTGCGGGGGTCGCCGGGGACCACGTACGGGTCGACCGGACGGATGAACTGGTGGCTGAACGCATGCCCGGCCTGCACGCCGTTGATCGTCTCGCCGTAGGTGGCGTTGGCCTCGCGGCCCACGTGGTAGCTCGCGCCGGCCCGCGCCATCAGGTCGCCCTCGTAGGTCGCGTCGATGAACATCCTCCCGGTGAACGCCCGGCCGCTCTCCATCACAATCCGGACGATGCGCGCGCCCTCCTTGAACACCCCGCGCCCCGGGGCCAGCTCCAGCCGCTCGCCGCGCACCACCGTGACGCGGTCCCCGGCCTCGCGCAGCATCGCCTCGTAGACCCGCGTCGCCGCCTGCGGCTCGAAGGTCCACAACGTGCGTTCCGCCGGGTCATTGGCGCCGCCACGGCGGTTGACGTACTCCGCGCGGCTCTGGCGCGTCCACGCCGTCGGTTGCTGGTAGTATTCCCAGATGCGCCCGTAGAACTCCCGCGACAGGCCGCCGATCGCCCGCTTGTTGCCGATGTCGGTCGCACCCAGGCCACCGGTGGTCAGCCCGCCCAGGTGCTGCGTGGGCTCGATCAGGAGGGCGGTCCGCCCGAGCCGGGCCGTCTGCAACGCGGCGGTGATGCCCGCCGAAGTGCCCCCGTAAATCACCACGTCGGCCGTGGCCGACGCGGGGGCCGCGGCACCGAGCAACGGGCCGGCGAAGGCGAGGACGGGAGCCAGCAGGACGGCGGGGAAGGGGAACCTCATCGCGCCGAGCGAAGGCTTTTTGACCCGCGGGGCGAGCCCGTTCCCGCGGCGATCCGGCTCAGGAGGCCGTCTCGGTGAAGCGGGACTCGCGGATCACCGTGACCTTGATGGTGCTCGGGTACTGCAGCTCGGTCTCGATCCGTTTGCGCAGTTCGCGGGCGATCTCCCGCGCGCGGTCGTCGGTCACCTCGGTCGGCGCCACGACCACGCGCAGTTCCCGGCCCGCCTGCACCGCGAACGCCTGCTGCACGCCCTCGATCGCGGTGGCCAGCCGCTCCAGCCGGCCGATCCGCTGGATGTAGCCGTCGAGCGAGTCGGCGCGGGCCCCGGGGCGGTTGGCGGACAGGGTGTCCGCGAGGATCACGAGCCCGGCGTAGATGGTTTCGGGCCGGACCTCCTCGTGGTGGGCGGCAACCGCGTTGACCACGATCGGAGTCTCGCCGTGGCGGCGGATGAACTCGGCGCCGATCGCGGCGTGGCTGCCCTCGAGCTCCCCCGGGGCCGCCTTGCCGATGTCGTGCAGCAAACCCGCCCGCTTGGCGACGTCGGGGTCGAGGCCCACCTCGCTGGCCAGCAGCGAAGCGAGGAACGCCGTCTCCACCGAGTGGTCGAGCACGTTCTGGGTGTAGGAGAAGCGGAACTTCAGGCGGCCCAGCAGGCGGATGATCTCCGGGTGCAGGCCGTTGATGTGCAGCCGCGCCACCGCCTCCTCGCCCGCCTGGGTCGTCACGAGGTCGATCTCCTCCTGCGCGCGGCGCACGTACTCCTCGATCGAGGCCGGATGGATCCGGCCGTCCTTCACCAGGCCCTCCAGCGCGACCCGCGCGACCTCGCGGCGGACGGGGTCGAACGACGAGACGAGCACCATCTGCGGGGATTCGTCGATGAGCAGCGTGACGCCGGTGGCGGACTCGAAGGATTTGATGTTCCGGCCCTCGCGCCCGATGATCCGGCCCTTCATCTCCTCGGAGGGGAGCTGGATGATGGTGGCGGTGAGGTCGTTGTTGGGCCGCCCGGCGATCCGCTGCATCGCGGAGATCAGCACCCGCCGGGCGTCGTCCTGCAGCTCCCGCTCGGATTTCTCGAGGGTCGCGCGGCGCAGGGCGCGGAACTCGTCCTGGCACTCCAGCAGCACCTCCTCGCGGAGCTGGCGGCGCACGGCGTCGGCGTCGAGCTGGGACACCCCCTCAAGGCGTTGGCGGACGCTCTTGGAGAGACTGCGGATGGCGTCGCGCGCCTGGCGGAGGGCGGCGTTCTCGCGGTTGAGGCGCTCCTGCCGCTGTTCCAGTTGGTAGTCGAGCAGGGCGAGGGACTCCTCGTGCGCCTTGATCTCGCGGAGGCGGATGTCGCTCTCGATCTCCCGGCGGTCGTACTCGCGGTTGAGTTCGGCTCGCTTCTCCTGGATCTCGGCCTCGGCCTTCTGGCGCAGCTCCTCGCCGGCCACCGCGGCCTCGCGACGGGCAACCTCGATGAGCTCGGCGGCCTGCTCGTGGGCCACGCGCCGGGTGTGCCGGGTGAGGGCCCAAACCACGCCGAAACCGGCTGCGAGCCCGACGAGCACCGACGCGGCCTCCAGCGACCAGTCGAGCAACTGGCCGCCCTCGGCGGAAAGGATCGCAAGTTCGGACGCGCCCACGGCAGCAAACGGGGCGGGACCCTAGGGGGCGCATCGCGGCAAGCTCAAGCCCGGGTTTACGGCCCGGTTGCGGGCTTGGCGCGGGGCTGCTTTCCGGCTGGCCTCGGGGCGAACCCTCCGATGCCCGCCTTTCCGCTCACCGACGCCCACATCCACTTCTGGGATCCCGCCGCGGGACGCTACGCCTGGCTCGACGCCGTGCCCGCGCTCGCCGGCCGCCGGGGACCGGCCGAGTTCGCCCGCGCCTGCGGGGCGGTTGCCGTTGAGCGTCTGGTCTTCGTCCAATGCGGCGCTACGGACCCGCTCGCGGAGGTCGCGTGGGTTGATGGCCTCGCGGCGGCCGAACCCCGCCTCGCCGCGATCGTCGCGCACGCCCCGGTGGAGGCGGGCGCCGCGGTCGAGGCCTGGCTGGAGCGCCTGGCGGCCTGGCCGCGCGTGCGGGGGGTGCGCCGGCTCCTGCAGGACGAACCGGACGATGCCTTCTGCCTGCGGCCGGAGTTCGTCGAGGGGGTGCGCCGCCTGGAGCGTTTCGGGCTCAGCTTCGACCTTTGCCTCTACGCGCGGCAACTCGGGTCCGTGGTGAAACTGGTGCGCCGTTGCCCCGGGGTCCGCTTCATTTTGGACCACGGGGCCAAGCCGGGCATCCGCGCCGGCCGGCTGGACCCGTGGCGGGAGGAGATCCGTGCCCTCGCCGCCCTGCCCAATGTCGACTGCAAGCTCAGCGGGCTCGCGACGGAGGCTGATCCGCGGGCTTGGACCGCCGCCGACCTGCGGCCGTACGTGGACTACCTGCTGGACGCATTTGGCCCTGAAAGGCTGCTGTTTGGCGGCGACTGGCCGGTCAGCACCCTCGCCACGGACTACCCGCGCTGGGTGACGGCGGTGGAGACGCTGCTCGCCGGCGTTCCGGCGGAAGGCCAGCAGCGCATCTGGTCGAAGAACGCCGCGCGCGTGTACCGGCTTTAGGGCTGGCGGGTGGCCGAACCCTGCACTGGCTCCCAGCCCGGACCCGTCGCCCGCTCTGTCCGCGCGCCACCGTGCGATCGTTCGAGGAACAGCGCCAGGATTCCGGCCGCTTCCGCCCGCGCCGGCCCCGCGTCCGGACCGAGGACGAACAAACCCGTCGCCAAGGCGCTCGCGCGCTGGCTGGTCGCCGCCCGCACGCTCACCGCGACCAGGCGGCTTTCTGCCGGATGGCCCGTGCGGGGATCCAACAGGTGCCCGGCCCCCGCCGGCCCGACCGGCGCCCGGTTGCGGTCGTTGCCGGAGGTGGACAGGGCCTCGGTCCGCAGGAGCACGCGGCGCGCCAAGGCAGGTTCCCCGGGCCCCGGCGCCGCAATGCCCACCGGCCAGCCCGCGCCCGCGGGGCCCCCGCCCGCCGCGCGCAAATCCCCCCCGACCGCGGCCAGATGGTTCGACGCCCCCAGACGGCGGGCGAGCTCGGCCAACTCATCGGTCGCCCGGCCCTTGGCCGGCGAGGAAAGGTCCAGCCGGGTCTCCGCCCGCGCACGCCGCACGGCCGGCGGGTCCGCGCGGACCTCTAGGCGGCGCCAGTCCACGGCGGCGCGGAGGCGTTCCAGCTCCGCGGCCGACGGCGGCGGGCCCTGGCGCGCGGCCGGACCGTGGCCCCACGGACCAAGCAGCGGCTCCACGGTGGGATCAAACGCGCCCCCGGTGAGCTCCGCGACGGCGAGGGCCTCCGCCACGATCGCGGCTAGGCGCGGCGATACCGGCAGCCATTCGCCCGCCGGGGCGGCGTTGAGGCGATTGAGCGTGGAATCGGGGCGCCACGCGGACAGCTCCGCCTCGAACGCCTCGAGCAGCGCCGCCGCCTCGCGTTGCACGAGTGCGGGCACGGGCGTGCCGGGGCCGGGCACCCAGCGGAGCGACCAGTTGGTGCCAAGGGCGCGCCCGCCGACGACCACGGATTCGGCGGCCACGCCCGCGCCGGCCAGCGCGAGGCAGGCGGCCGCGCAGGCGAGCCGGCGGAGGCGGCGGGTCAACCCACGTGCTTTATCCACTGCTGCAGGGGGACATCCCAGACGTTGAGGGCGACAGCGGCCGCCACCAGCGCGAGGGCCGCCGCGTCCCGGGCGGAAAACCGGTCCCCGGCCCCGCGCGCGCGGACAAAGTTCAGCAACGCTCCGGTCGGGCAACCGAACCGGCAGTAGGCCTGCGGCACGAACATGGAGGCGACCAGCCCCACGCCGGCGACCCCGAGGGTCGCGATCCCAGCGGTTCGGAAGACCCAGGCGTCAAACGGCTCAAGGCCCGCGAGGTTGAACGGCAGGGCCGTGATCGCAACCACCAAGCTGAACAGGAGCAGCGCGGCCGGCAGGTAACCGAGGCCGCGGGCGACGTCCGCGCGGAGGGTCAGGGCGAGGCGCCGCGGGCGGATCCGGCCGATGAGCTCCTGCGCCGCGCCGTGCGGGCAGACGTGATGGCAATAGAAGGGTTCCCGCGTCGCCCAAGGCAGCACCAGCGACGCGCCCAGCAGGAGCGCGAGTCCCGGCGCGGTTTCCCACGGCACGCCCGCCCGCGCCCAACCTGCGAGCAGCGACTGCGCCAACAGGTCCCCGCTCACTAGGCCCACGTAGCCGACCAGCAACAGCTGATGCGGCAGCTTCCAGCGGCGGCGCCAGCCCGCGGGTCCGTAGGCCTGAAGACCGGCGAGACCGATCACCGCCAGCAGGCCCCAGTCGCGCCAACCCGGCGAGAACGCCGGCTGGGCCAGGATCTCGTCGCGGCTCGCCTGCAGGCGGGCCTTCACGCTGCGCGCGATGGCCATGCTGGTCATCGTCGAGCCCGAGACCCCCTCGATGCCGGCCGCGCGCAGGTCGAGGCCCGCCGCTTGGTCCCAAGTCATCCCGTTCCATTTCTTCAGGAACTTCCGGTCGGTCACCACGTCCTGCAGGTGCTCCGCGGTGTCCTCCGAGGAGCGCACGCGCAGCCCCAGAATCTTCCAGTCGCGGTCCAGCGCGACCAGCGTGTCCGTCACCCCGCAGTAACCGATGATGTTCTGGCAACGTGGCTGCGTCCGCACCACGTAGCCGAGCTCGCGGCCCGCGCGGTCGAGGACGAAAAGGCCGTCCCGTTTTGAGTTGTCGGGCCGCAGGCGGGCTGCGTCCGGGAAAAAGCCCCGGACCTCGGTGACATCGACCGGGGCATCGCCGTGCGAGCGCTGGTGCACGGCGACATCGCGCACCAGCCACGCGATGGCCGCGAGGACGCCTAGGCGGTAGAGTTGAAGGAGGGCCGGCCGCACGGGAAGCCCGGGCCCGGCGCCTCAGGAGGCGGGCAGGAGCTGGACCGCGTCGATGTGGGCGTTGCCGTTGGCGCCCGCGGCATCAACGATCACCGCGTGGGTCTGCCCGGCGGTGAAGCGGAAGGTCCCCAGCGGCACCCAGCGGGTGTCGATCGGCGGGGTGACCCGCTGGTTGACGCTGACCTTGGCCTCCCCGCCGGCGTGGCGGACGGTCACGGCCGTGTTGCTCGCGCGGTTCTCGTGGGCGGCGCTGGCGAAACGGACCTCGTAGTTGCCGGTGGCGGGCACCGTGAACTCGAAGGTCGCCGTGTGGCCTGGGCCGCTGGCATAGGCGTAATCGGCCCCGACGAAGGGCAGACCGCCGCCGTGGGACCACTTGCCGGTCAGCTTCGCCTTGGTGTTGTCGACGACGATCCCCTTCAGGGAGGCGAGCGCGATGCCGCCGCCGCCCGCTTCCTCCACCGGACCGGGCAGCGGACCGCTCAGGTCGAAGGTGTTGTCCGGCAGGCGCCGGGCGCGCCCGGGCAGTTGCAGCAGCTGGTCCATCTCGGACCAGTACAGCGTGTAGACCTCGCGGGGGGAGCAGTTGCGGCGCACCGCGATGGAGGCGGCCTTGCCGACGACCTCGCCCATCATCCCGATCGTCTTCATCACGCGCACGGTGCCCAGAGCGACGTCGGTCACGCTGATGTTGCGGCCGGCCATGAACAGGTTGCCGATGTTCACCGAGTAAAGGGTGCGATAGGGGATCGGGTAGCCGTACTGGCGGTCGACCCGGCGGTCGTGGTCCGCATAAGCGATGAAGGGATTGTCCGGGAACTTCTTCGCGTACTCCTGCTTCGGGAAGTGCAGGTCGATGCTCCAGGTGCTCGGCACGCAGCCGTCCGGGAAGTCCCGCTTGTTCACGATGTCCTCCTGCGTGAGCATCACGTCCCCGACGATGCGGCGGGACTCGCGGGTGCCGCCGATGTAGGCCACCCAATCGAGCTTGGCCTTGGGGTGCTCGGCCTTGCCGTCGCGGTTCTTCATCGCGTTGAAGGCGCCGAAAACCGCGCGTAGGTTCCAGTCGCGGATCAGCTCGAGGTCCTTGATCGGATCCTTGTTGAAGCCGCTCTCCCAGAACCACTCGCCCTTGCCCTTGTCGGCCATATCGGCACGGCCCATCTTCGGGTAGGGGAAGTCGTCCATCGTCAGATCGAGGGCCCACGGGGTCTCGGGGAAGGCGCGGGGTTCGGCGGCGTTGCTCCAGACCCACATATTGCTCATCCCGAGCAGGTCCTTCAGCTCGATCTCATACTTGGCGCCCGCGAGGTGGGCCAGGTTGCCGTGGCCGGTGCAATCGGCGAACAGCTTGCCGCGGAAACGCTTCTCCCGGCTGGAGGCGGTGTTGAGGGAAGTGACCGAAATGATGCGTCCGTCGCGGCTCTCGGCCGCGTGGACGTGCTCGTTCAGGAACAGGCTGATGTTCTTTTCCTTGCGGACGTGCGCCTCCTTCTCGGCATCGCCGAACTCCTCGTACAGCCCGGGGGAATTCTTCGCGCGGTCGGCAAACTCCTCCACCATTTCCCCGATCAGCGGGTACTTGCCGCGGCGGATCAGGCCCTTGGACCACACGCGGACCTCCGAGCTGCCGTTGCCGCCCAGCACGGGGCGGTTCTGGATCAGGGCGACCTTGAGGCCTTGGCGGGCCGCCGAAATCGCGCTGCCGAGGCCGCCGTAGCCGCCGCCGACCACCACGAGATCAAACTCCCCCATATCCTCTGGCGCGGCCGGGAGGCCGAGGGCCCTCTTGCGCCAAGCGGAGAGCGGAGCGGTGTCGTCCGGTGGCGTCTCCGTTAAATCCTGCGTAAAATAGATGGCATCGCAGCGGCCGTTGAAGCCCGTCAGGTCCCGTAGGGCCACCGCGAGGCTGGTGCCGGTCGCCTCGATCACGCCGCCGTCGTGCCAGGACCAAGCCTTGCCCTTGGTCCCGAAAGTTTCGGCGAGGGGCTGGCCGTTGACCAGCACCAAGAAACGCCCGGGCGTGCCCGGCGCGCCCCAGTGAGCCACCCAGTCCTTGGTGCGCACCCACACGCGGTACTTGCCGGCCGCGGGCAGCGTGGCGGTGGTGGTGGCGTCCGCGACGGGCTGGCCCAAGCCGTGGGCGAGCAGGTACGGCGAGCCCATAATCTCGATGAACTGGGTATCGAGCGACCAGCCGCCGGCGTTACGGAAGCTCTCCGCTTCGAGCAGGAGGCGGGGTGCCGCAGCGGCGGCGGGCAGGGTGGGCAGCAGGCCGAGCAGGGCGGCGAGGAGCGGGAGGGGCAGGCGCATCGGAAAAAGGGGGGGTGAAATGGCGGGGAGGATGCAACGGGAGCCCGCGCGAAATCCAGCCGAGAATCGGCGTCGGGAAAGGACGCCGGCGCTTTCCAGCCGGGCCGGGCAGGGCGGTTTTGAAACACAGAAACGGACTTCTGTTTTTCACGGATCGGCCGAGGCCTCCCTTAACCCCCGGCGCGGGCCTGACGGCGGCCGGTCGCGATCAGCAGCGCGAGCGCCGCCGCGGTGGCCACGACGTACGCCCCCGACGACGGCAGAGCCAGCCACGCCAGGCGCGCCTTCGCCGCCGCGGTGCTGCCCAGTCCCGGCGCGAGGAATCCCGCCCAGAGCCAATACACAGAATAGGCCAGCCCGCCCGCCCCGAGCGCCCCCGCGACCAGGCGCGTCGGGCCCCGCGGCGCGTCCAAGGCTGCCAAGAGGACGATCAGGACTAGCGCGGTCGTCCCCATCGCCCCGGCGTGCAGGTGTGCCCGCTGCACGTACACCCACGCCTTGTCCACGACCGGCTTGGCCAGCGCGGGATCGCCCTTGTACAGGGTCGCGGTCACGGCCGCCGCGTCGGCGCGGAGCCGCGCCTTCATCGCGTCCTCGGCCGCCCCGAAGGCGATGCCGATGGCCTGGCCGAACAGGACCGTAAGGAGCGCGAGGGTCAGGCCGGGCCAGCAAGCGCCAAGCCGGGCGGGGAGGGAACGCGTTTCCATCGAGTTTAAAAGTCGGCCGAACCGGGCGTGCGGGCGAACGGGATGACGTCCCGGATGTTGGCCACGCCGGTCACGAACATCAGCATCCGCTCAAAGCCCAGGCCGAAGCCCGCGTGCGGCACGGTGCCGTAGCGGCGCAGGTCAAGGTACCACCAATGATCCTTCTCCGGCAGGTGATGGTGGGCGAGGTTCTCGCGCAGCACTTCGAGGCGCTCCTCGCGCTGGCTCCCACCGATGATCTCGCCGATCCCCGGCACCAGCAGGTCCATCGCCCGGACGGTGCGCCCGTCCTCGTTCACGCGCATATAGAACGGCTTCAGGGTCCGCGGGTAGTTGTAGACGGTCACCGGACACTTGAAGTGCTCCTCCGCCAGGTACCGCTCGTGCTCGCTCTGCAGGTTGTCACCCCAGACCGCCGCGTGCTCCCACTGCCGGCCCGACTTGGCCAGCAGCTCGATCGCCTCGGTGTAACTGCAGCGCTGGAACGGCCGCTCGAGCACGAAGTCGAGCCGCGCAAGCAGGCCCTGGTCGACGAACCTGCCCAAGAACTCCAGGTCGCCCGCGCAGTGCTGGCGGACGTCCCGGATCAGGTGCTTCACGAACTCCTCCGCCAGCGTCATATTGCCCTCCAGGTCGCAGAAGGCCATCTCTGGCTCGATCATCCAGAACTCCGCCGCGTGGCGGGAGGTGTTCGAGTTCTCCGCCCGAAAGGTCGGGCCGAAGGTGTAGACGTTCGACAGCGCGCACGCGAACACCTCCGCCTCCAGCTGGCCGCTCACGGTCAGGTACGCCTTCCGCGCGAAAAAGTCCTGGCGGAAGTCGACGTCCCCCGCTTCGTTCATCGGTGGGTGCGAAGCGTCGAGGGTGGTCACGCGGAACAGCTCCCCCGCGCCCTCGCAGTCGCTGGAGGTGATGATCGGGGCGTGCACGTACGCGAAGCTCCGCTCTTGGAAGAATTGGTGCACCGCGTAGGCTAGGCGGCTGCGGATCCGGAACACGGCGCCGAACAGGTTGGACCGGGGCCGCAGGTGCGCGATCTCGCGCAGGAACTCCAGGGTGTGACCCTTTTTCTGCAGCGGGTAGGTCGCGTCCGCCTCGCCCACGATGGTCAGCATCTCGGCCACCACCTCCCATTTCTGGCCCGCCCCCTGCGACGCCACCAGCCGCCCGCGCACCTCCACGGCCGCGCCGGTCGAAGCCCGCGGCAGGTCCGCCGCGTAATTCGGCAGCGTCGCCGGGGCGATCACCTGGATGCCCTTGAGCGAGGAACCGTCATTCAGCTCCACGAATGAAAAGCCCTTGGCATCGCGCCGGGTGCGGACCCAGCCCTGTAGCCGGATCGCGTCGGCCGGGCCGGTCGCGAGGAGGGCGTCTTTGACGAGGGTGCGGGAGAGGGACATACGGAGGGGGGAGGAAAGCCCCGGTCGGCCGCCAAGGCAAATCCGCGCGCGCCGCGGCGCTCAGCCGGCCAGCGCGCGGGCGGCCCGCAGGGTGGGCAGCACGGCCGCGCACGCCGCGTCGTTGTCCAGCGCGTTCAGCTTGGCATTGAAAGGCTCGCACCGCGCCGGCCCGGCATAACCCATCGCCCGCAGGGCCCCCACGAACGGCGCCGCCGGGATCACCCCCGTCGCCAGCGGCAACTCGCGCGCGTTGTCCTTCTGCAGCGCCTTCGGCACGCCCGCCGGCGCATCGTTCAGGTCCACGCTGACCACGTCCTCCGCCCGCAGCGCCCGCAGCTCCTCCGCGGTGTCGCCAGCGGTCCACCAGTGCCAGGTATCGAGCACGAGGCCGACGTTGCCCGTGCCAATCGCGGCGATCAGCTCCCGCGTCTCGGCGAGGGTGTGGACGAACGGATATCGTTGGCCGACGAGGAGCAACTGGGTGCCCACATACTCGAGCCCCAGCCGGATCCCGTGCTCGCCGAGGACCCGCGCGACCTCGCGCAGGCGCGCGGCGTGGCGGTCAAAGTTGGCCCGGTAGGTGAGCTCGGCGTGACTGGGCGAAAGCCAGGTGCCGACGCGGTCGGCCCCCGTCCGGCGCAGCGCGGCCGCGATCGCCGGCAGCTTGCCCAGACCATCGCGGAACGTCGCCTCGTCCTTCCGGAAATCCACCGTTAGGCCCGCCGCCGCCCACTGCAGTCCCTTCGCGCGCAGGTCCGCCACCACCTCGTCGACCTGCCCCGCCGCCAGGCCGGCCAGCTCGGTGCCGCGCGGCTCGACGGACTCGAAGCCGTGCCGCGCCGCGAGGGCGTTCAGCTCCCGCTGGTTCGGCACGGTGACGCCGATGCTGCCGGGCACGAGGGCGAGGGTCATCCCGAACGAGGTGGGAGCGGCGGCGCGGGCCAGCGGGGCGAGGGCAGCGGTCTGGAGGAAGGTGCGGCGGTGCATCGGGGTTTTCCGGCACGCAAACGGCCCGCCGGCCCTTTGGCGACTCAAAGCCGCCGCGCCCACATTGCGGTTGTCACCCGCGCCGCGGGCTGGCGTCTTGCCCCCTCTCCCCCTCACCCCCGGTCCCTCCCCGCCGATGCCCTCCCGCCCCGTGCATTCCCGCCGTTCCTTCCTACGCTTGAGCGCCGCCGCCGCGTGGTGCGGCCCCCAGATCGTCGCCTCGGGCGTCCTCTGCGGTGCCACCGCCCCGAGCCGCCGCCTCAATGTGGCCGTCATCGGATGCGGCAACCGCTCCCGCACCCTCATCCCGGCCCTCCTCGAGGAGGGCGTGAACATCGCGGCGCTCTGCGATGTCGAGGCCGCCCAGATGCGCGGGCTGAAGTCCGGGGCGCCCGCGCGCGACGGCAAGAAGCGCAAGGGCGGGGACTTCGCCTCCGGGATCGCCCGGGCGCGGGAATACGGGGATTTCCGGCGCCTGCTTGAGGGGGAACCCAACCTTGACGCCGTCGTCATTGCGGTGGGCCAGCGCTGGCACCAGCCGATGAGCGCCGCCGCCCTCGGGGCCGGGCGCAACGTGTTCTGCGAGAAACCCCTCGCCCACAGCGTGGCCGAGGCCCGCGCGATGGCCCGCCTCGTTCAGGGCACCAAGCTGGTCACCCAGGTCGGCACGCAGGGCGGCGCCACCGACGCCTTCCGCCGCAGCATGGAGATCATCCAGGTCGGCCTGCTCGGGCCTGTGCGCGAGGTGCACTGCTGGATGGACCGCACGTTCCCCCCCAGCACCGGGGTCGCCCGCGATGCCGACCCGTTGCCCGCGGACCTGAACTGGGACGCCTGGTGCGGCCCCTCGCCGGTCCATCCCTTCAAAGAACATTACCTCGGCGGCTGCCTGCAGTGGGGACGCTGGCTGGACTACGGGGACGGCCACCTCGCCGATATGGGCGCCCACGCGCACAACCTGCCGCTGCGGGCCCTCGAACTTGGCGCCCCGGTCAAGGTGGCGGTCAAGTCCTCCGAGCCGGCCCTCGATTCCTATCCGGCCGAGAACAGCTTCCGGTGGGATTTCGCGGCCCGGGGAAAGTACCCGGCCGTGAGCGTCTGGTGGCACGACGGTCCCCGCGCGGCGCCGCCGGCGGAGCTGACCCGCGATCTGGTCGCGACCTACGGCAAGGTCCCGACCAACGGCTGCCTCTTCCTCGGGGAAAAGGGCATCCTCTGCGCCGATGCCTGGGGGCAGAAGGGCGTGATGCGCCTCCGTGGCGACGCGAGCCCCAAGTGCCGCGGCGTGCTCGACCACGAGGCCCAGCGCAACCTGCCGGCAGTCTACCCGCGCACCCCGGGCCAGAACCACCTCGCCGAGTTCCTCGAGGCCTGCAAGGGCGGGCCGCCCACCTTCCAGAACTTCGAGGTCGCCGCACGCGCGGCGGAATTCGGCATGACCGGCATCGTCGCCCTCCGCGTCGGCCGCGAGATCACCTGGGACAGCGCCGCCCTCAAGGCCCCGGGCTGCCCCGAGGCCGACCGCTGGATCCACCTGCCGCAGCGGCGCGACTGGCTGGCCTGAGCCCACGCCGTGCCCGACGCCGCGCCCGACGGTTGGAATCGCCCCCGGCCCGTTCTCCCCGCGCCGGCTCGACCTCGCGCCCGCCCGCCGCACAGTCGGGCGACTTCCCGTATGGCTCCCGCCCGCTCCGCGCTCGCCCAGGCCGCCCTGCTTGCCGGCCTCCTCACCCTCCCGCCGCCCGCCCGCGCCGGCGCCGCCCCGGCCCCGGCCGCCACCCTGATCGCCTCCCCCGAGGAGGGCTGGCCCCAGTTCCGCGGCCCGCGCCGCGACGGGATCAGCGACGAACGCGGCCTGCTCCCCGAATGGCCCGCGGGCGGCCCGCCGCTGGTCGCCACCGTCACCGGCCTCGGCAAGGGCTTCTCGTCCCCGGTCATCTCCGGCGGCCGGATGTTCCTTACGGGCGACTTCGGCGCCGAGTCGCGAATCCTTGCGTACGACCTCACCGGACGGCCGCTCTGGAGCGTCGCCAACGGCGGGTCGTGGCTCAACCAGTATCAGGGCGCGCGCGGCACCGTCGCGATCCGCGGCGGTCGGCTCTACCATCAGAACGCCCACGGGCGCGTGGTCTGCCTCGAGGCCGCCACCGGCCGTGAACTTTGGGCCGTTGACCTGCTCCAGCGCTTTAAGGGCGAGAACATCACTTGGGGGCTCAGCGACTGCCTGCTGGTCGATGACCGGCTGGTCTACACGTCTCCCGGCGGCCGCGAGGCCTCCCTCGCTGCCCTCGACCGCGAGACCGGCGCCGTCCGCTGGCAGAGCCCGCCCCAGTTCCTCGCCGAGAGCCCAGACACCCCCGAGGGCGCCGGCTACGCCGCCCCGATTCTGGTCCGCTTCGGCGAGCGCCGGCTTCTCGTGGGCTGCACCCAGAGGCACCTTTACTGCGTCGACGCCGAGACGGGCGATGTCCAGTGGCGGCGCGAGCGCAAGACCCCGTATTCAGTGATCGCGATGATGCCGGTGCTCGTGGGCGATGCCATCTTTTCCACCGCGCCGATGAGCGGTCCCGCCGGCCTACACCGGCTCCTGCCCCCGGCGACCCCCGGCGGCAAGGTCGGCGTCGCGGACGTCTGGTCCGGGCAACTGGACACCTGCCAGGGCGGCGTCGTCCACGCGGGCGGCCGTCTCTTCGGCTCCCATTACCCCAAGGGCCGCGGCTGGACCGCCCTCGAAGCCCGCACCGGCGAGACCCTTTTCAACGACCCCGAGTTCGCCAAGGGCTCCCTCCTCCACGCCGACGACCGGCTCTACGTGCTCACCGAGGACGGCTGGGCCCTGCTGGTCGACCCGGCCGCGCCCGCTTTTGCCCTCAAAGGGCGCTTCCGGTTCGTCACCGCCAAGGACAGGGACGCCTGGGCCCACCCCGTCATTTGGGATGGGCAACTTTTCCTTCGATATCATCACACGATGGAGATGAGGCGGATAAGGAAGTAGCTCCCTGAGGCAAAAGACCTGCGCTAATACCAGATGTGCGTGGCGCTACTGGCCTCCGCAGTTGCGGGATTCAAGTTGCAGAGGGGGAGGATGCTGCGGCTCTCTGTCGCGTCCTCCGCTTAGCGGAGGTTTTGGGGTATAACAGAAAGCAATGCCCGCCGTGTAGGGGTACACGGCGGGCTCTTTCTTTTCCGGGGCTCAAAGCCCGCCGCCCCTCGCCGCCGCCGGGCCCCCGCTACCCCGAGGGCCGCCGCGCCCCCGGCGAGGTCGAGACCGGGGTCGAGAAGGCGTACGCGCTCGGGCCGGGTAAGGCGCAGGAAGGATGGGAAAGGCATGGCGGGAAGGAGCGCGGGCAGTGGTGTCGGCTGGCGCCGTGATGATCCGCGCCGGCCGGGCCCAGCCTGTGCGTCCCCGAAACGCGGGGCAATCGGGGCGGCTTTTTGGCGTTGCCCTGGCCCGGCCCGGCCGAGGAAGTCCTCGGTTGTCCGCTGTCCGCGCCTCCCCCCGCCTCCGCGCCCTTGCCGCCGCGGGCCGCGTTGCCTGAATGGCGCGAGCAGTACGTTCAGATGCGTGCCCTTGGCCGGCCCCGCAAGGCCCTTGAGCAACTGGAACTGGCGACCGAAGCCCGGGGAACCCGGCGCTGAGGCGTGCGGAGTTCGGCCAAACTCCGCGAGGCGTCAGGCGTCCGCGAGCGCGTTGGCGGTGTTGCGGTGGTCGGGGCCGGTGAAGCGCGCCGACTGTTCGTCCGCGTGGTAGCTGGAGCGCACGAGCGGCCCGCTTTCAACCACGCCGATGCCGAGCCCGAGCCCAAATTCCTTCCAGCGAGCGAACTCCTCCGGCGTGGCCCAGCGGGCGACCGGCAGGTGTTTCGGCGTCGGCTGCAAGTACTGGCCGATCGTGAGGATGTCCGTGCCGTCCGCCGCGATGTCCCGGAGCGTCTGCTCCACCTCGCCCGGCTCCTCGCCGACCCCGAGCATGATCCCGGTCTTGGTAGTGAAGCCGCGGGATTTCGCCTGCCGCAGGACGGAGCGCGAGCGGTCGTAGCGGGCCTGGACGCGGACCGGCTTCTGCAGGCGCTCGACCGTCTCGAGGTTGTGGTTGTAGATGTCGGGCCGGGCGTCGAGGACCGTGTCGACGTGGGCAAGGTTGCCCTTGAAGTCGGGCGTGAGGACCTCGATGGCGGTGCCCGGGTTGCGGTGGCGGATGGCGCGGATCGTGGCGGCCCAGACCGAGGCGCCGCCATCGGCGAGTTCGTCCCGGGCGACGCTGGTGATGACGCAGTGCCGGAGGTTCATCGTGGCGACGGCGTCGGCGACGCGCGCGGGTTCGCCGAGGTCGAGTTCGGTGGGTCGGCCGGTCTCGATGGCGCAGAAGGTGCAGGACCGGGTGCAGATGTTGCCGAGGATCATCAGCGTGGCGGTCCCGCGGGACCAGCATTCGCCGAGGTTGGGGCATTGGGCGCTCTGGCAGACCGTGTGCAGGCGGTTCTCCTCGACCAGCCGGCGGGTCGCGAGGTAGCCGGGTCCGCCGGGGAGGCGGGCGCGGAGCCACGCGGGTTTGCGCGGGGAGGCGGGGGCGGAGGACATCGGGCCACGAAACGCACACGACCCCCGGGCAAGCGCAAGCGGCATTTGCGGGGCCGGGAAGGGGCTGGGAGAGTACCAGCTGGCCTCGGATCGATGTAGCTGGGGCGCTCCTGCCCGCCGTCTCGTCCGCCGTAGCCTTTGCGGAGGCGGAAGCCTTGGCGAAGGTGGGTCGCCCCGGGTGCAGCGAAACGGCCCTGATTCGATTACCAAAGCCGCCAGCAGGCAGACGATCGCCGCAAAACGCGCAAAGGGCTCAAGGGTGTGGCGGACGTTGCAGGTGGCGCCCATAGGCGCCGCGGGCGCGATCAGGGAAGCGCTCGGAGAGGAGGGCCCCGAGCCAAAGCCGCGGATATCCTCCGCGGCGTGTCGCTTCGCGGTCCGACGCACCTCGGCTCGAGCCGTGCCTGAACGGCTCGTCCCTGCAGCTTCGCGGCGTCCAGAGACGCCTCGCACGGCTCCGGTCGCGGATTGGGGCCCTTGCGCTTTTTGTGGCCCGCCTTCGCCAAGCCTGCGGCGGACGAGACTTGGACGGCCTCGACCCCTGCGTGGGGACCGGATGGCTCCGCGGGATGGGTTCTCAGCCGCCATCACCGGGGCGGCGCGCCCCAGCCACACCAGACCGCCCAAGCTCGAACTGAGCCGGCGGACAGGCCCGCCTCCGGCGCTGTCCGCGCCCCCACCCCTCAACCCCGCGCTTCGCCGCCGAAACGCACGTCCAGCCACACGGCCAGCGCCAGCACGATCCCGCGCGCGATGAACTTCAGCTCCGGCTCCACCGCCAACAAGGTCATTCCACTCAACAACACCGCCATAATCAGCGCCCCGCACAACACCCCACCCACACTCCCCCGCCCACCCCGCAACGCCGTCCCGCCAATCACGCACGCCGCGATCGCGTCCAACTCCATCAGATCCCCCACGGTCGTGGTCGAGGCCCCCGCGTACGCGGTCGTCATGAACCCCGTCAGCGCCACGGCCACGCCCATCAGGCCATACGCCCCGATCAGGACCCGCGACACCGGGATGCCCGACAACGCCGCCGCCTCCTCATTCCCCCCAATCGCGTACAGGTGCCGGCCAAACGGGGTGTGGCGCGTCAGGAAGTGCACGAGGCCCGCCGCCCCCGCCAGCACCAGCAGGGTCACGGGCACGCCCCGGAACCGGTTGCACAACAGGACCAGCCCAAACGCCGCCAAGGCCACCGCCGCTCCGCGCAGGATCGTTCCCCAGATCGGCGGCACCGCCAACCCCAGCGCCCGCCGCGCCGCCCGGTCCCGCCCTTGCGCGAACGCCAGCCCCGCCAACACCAGGGCCGTCAGCGTCAGGCCCACCGCCGCCGGGAGATACCCGGTAGTGAGGCGCGAATAGAGGTTTTCCCCACCGCCCGCCACGACCGGCACGGTCGAGTTGCGGATCACCAGCCAGAACAGGCCCTTGAACACCAGGAGGCCCCCCAAGGTGATGATGAACGCCGGAATCCGCTGGCGCACGATCAGCGCCCCCATCAGCAGCCACAGCACCAGTGCCGCCCCCAAGCCCGCCCCCAACGCCGCCGGCGCCGGCCAACCGTGGTGGAACACCAACACCGCCGCGATCCCGCCCACAAGGCCCACGCCACTCCCCACCGACAAATCGATCTGCCCCGGCAGCAAGATTAGGAACATCCCCAAGGCCAAGGTCCCCGTCAGCGCGAACTCCACCAGCAGCTGGGTCAGGTTGCGCGGCCCGAGGAACAGCGGCTCGCGCAGATAAAAGAACAGGCACAGCACCCCCAGCGCGAGGGGCAGGGCGAACGCACGCGGCGAGAAGGACGGTTTCATCCGGGTAAAGGGTGGGGCACGGCCGGCGCCGCCTGCAGGGCCGCCGCGAGCAGGCGCTCCGGGTCAAACGCGGCCCGCGCGAACTCCCCGCCCGGCCGCCCTCCCGCCAGCATCAGAATGCGGTCACTCATCCCCATCAGCTCTGGCAGGTCACTCGACACCAGCACCACCCCGCAACCAGCCGCGGTCAGGCGCTGGATCAGCTGGTACACCTCCACCCGCGCCCCCACGTCGATGCCCCGCGTCGGCTCATCGAGCAACACCACCGCCGGCTCGGTCAGCAGCGCCTTGCCCAGCACGACCTTCTGCTGGTTCCCGCCCGACAATCCCCGCACCGGCGTCGCCAGGCCCGGCGCCCGGATGCGGAGCGATTGGAACAGGCCCGCCGCCGCCTGCTCCTCCGCCGGCCGATCCAACCGGCCCCCCCAGCGGGTGAAACGCCCCAGGCTCGCGAGCGACAGGTTGAAGGTGATGCCCTCGCCCGGGATCAGGCCCAGCCGCCGGCGATCCTCCGTCGCCAGCACGAGGCCCCGTGCGATCGATCGGTCCGGCGCCGGCTCCGCATACGGCCGGCCCCCCAAAGTCACCTCCCCGGCCCGCCGCCGCCCCCAGCCCGCGAACAGGTGCAGCAACAGCTCCGTCCGCCCCGCGCCCATCAGGCCGCCAATCCCGAGCACCTCCCCTGAGTGCACGGTCAGCGAAACCTCCGCCAAGCGAACCCGGGAACCCGCCGGCGGCGCCACGCGCAACCCCCGCACCGCCAGCAACGGCTCCCCGCGCCGCTCCACCGCGGCGGCCGGCCGCGGGAACTGTTCGGTCAACTCGCGCCCGACCATCTGGCGGATAATCACTGCTGGTTCCGCCTCAGCCCGCCCCAAGGTCGCCACGGTCGCGCCGTCCCGCAGGACGGTCACCCGGTCCGCCAAGGCGCGCACCTCCTCCAAACGATGTGAAATATAGATGCAGGCTGTGCCCCCGGCCCGCAGGCGGCGCAGGTGTTTCTGCAGCACCCCGACCTCGCGCGCGGCGAGGGCCGCGGTGGGTTCATCCAGCACGAGCACCCGCGAGCGCTTGTCCATCGCCCGCGCGATTTCCACGAGTTGCTTCTGGCCGATGCCCAGCCGGCCGACAGGGGTCTCGGGATCCACGTCGAGGCCAAATTCCCACAACAGGTCCGCGGCGCGGCGGTACAGGGCCGGCCAGTCGATCCGCCACCCCCGGCGCGGCGCCCGGCCCAGGAACAGGTTCTCGGCCACGCTCAGGCCGTCCACCAGCGCCAGTTCCTGCGTGATCACGGCCAGGCCGGCGGCCTCGGCATCGCGGACCGAGCGGAAGGCGGCCGGTTGCCCATCGATCCGCAACTCGCCCTCGTACGACCCGTGCGGGTGGATGCCCGACAGCAGCTTGATCAGGGTCGACTTGCCGGCGCCGTTCTCCCCGCAAAGGGCGTGGATTTCCCCCGCGCGCAGGTCGAAGTCGACCCCGCGCAGCGCCACCACCCCGGGGAAGCGCTTGGTCAGCCCGCGGGCGGCGACGACCGGATGCATCAGGCCGGGCCGCGCCGCCGGTTCACTTCAGCGCCGCGGCCGGATGGAACCCATCCGCCACCACTGTCGCCTGCAGGTTGTTGCGATCCACGCTGATGATCTTCTCGAAGATGGCCGGCACGTCCCGCGCGCCGTTCGGGATGGTCACCGCCGTGGTGGGCCGCTGCCCGCGGGCCACGTCCACCGCCACCTGCGCCGCCAGGGCCGCCAGATTCTTGAGCGGCTTGTAGATGGTCATCGCCTGCGTCCCGCGCAGGATGCGCTGGCACGCGGCGAGGTCGGCATCCTGGCCCGTCACCAGCACCTTCCCGGCCAGGCCGTCCTCCTGCAGCGCCTGGATCGCCCCGCCGGCGGTGCCGTCGTTCGAGGCGAGCACGGCGTCGATCTCCCGGTTTTTGGTCAAGGCGGCGTTCAGGATGCGCTTCGCGTTCTCGGGCTTCCAATCGAGGGCCCAATCCTCGTGTACCACCGTGACGCGCCCGCTGGCGATCAGCGGGGCGAGAATCTGGTCCTGGCCCTGCTTGAACAGTTTCGCGTTGTTGTCCGTGGGGGCACCATAGACCCGCACCACCCGGGCGGGCCGGCCCGCGGGCAGCCGCGCGGCCAGATAGGAGGCTTGGGCCTCGCCCACCTTCACGTTGTCGAAAGAAAGGTAGTAATCGATGGGCGCGTTCAGGATCAGCCGGTCGTAGGCGATCACCGGGATCTTGGCCTCGTTCGCCGAACGCACCGCGCGGGTCATCGCGGCGCCATTGTGCGGTACAATCACGAGCACATCGACCCCGCGGCTGATCAGGGCCTCGACGTCCCGGACCTGGCGGGTGTCGTCGCTGTTGGCGGATTGGACGATGACCGAGGCCCCGCGCTTGCCCGCCTCGGCGATGAAGGTGTCGCGGTCGCGCTGCCAGCGCTCCTCTTTGAGGGTGTCCAGGGAGAGGCCGATGACCGGGCGCTTCTCGGCCGCGAGGACGGTGGCGGCGGCAAGCAGGAACGACAGGAGCAACCGGACAGGGGTGGGGCGGGCGGTCATAGGGGGAACGGCGGGGTTTACTTCCGCGAAAACTTCGTGAGGCTTGCGGCCGCGTGACGCTCGACAACCCAAAACTGCTGACCCTGCCCGCGGCCGCCGCGTGGCGCGAGACGCAGCGGGCCGCCGGGCGCAAGGTGGTGCTCACCAACGGGGTTTTTGACCTGCTCCACACCGGGCACCTGCACACTTTGCAGGCATCGCGGCGGCAGGGCGATGCCCTCGTGGTGGCGCTCAACGCCGACGCCAGCGTGAAGGCCCTGAAGGGCCCCCTGCGGCCGGTGCAGACGCAGGAACAGCGCGCCTTCGCCCTCGCCGCGCTCGCCTGCGTGGACGCCGTCATCATCTTTGGGACGCCACGGCTCACCGCCGAGATCACGGCCCTGCGGCCGGATGTCTACGGCAAGGCGGGCGACTACACCCTGGCGACCCTCAACCCCGAGGAGCGCGCGGCCTTGGAGGCGGCCGGCACGCGGATCGAGTTTTTGCCCTTTTTACCCGGGTTCAGCACCACGAGCCTGATCGCGCGGATCAAGGCTGCGGCGGAGATCTGACGATGCGCATCGTGATTTTGGGTTCGGGGCGCGGGTCCAATGCCGAGGCGATCTTGCGGGCGCAACAGGAGCAGCGGCTGGGCGCGGCCCGCGTGGTCCGGATCTTCTCGGACCAGCCGGGCGCGGGCATTCTGGCGCTCGGGCCCCGCTTCGGGGTCGAGGCTCTCTTCGTCGATCCGACTCCCTTCCGCACCAAGCTGGAAGGCGAGGGCGAGGCCCGCTTCATCGCGGCCGTCCAGGCTGCCCAGCCTGATCTGGTCGTGCTGGCGGGCTTTATGCGGGTGCTGAAGCCCGGCTTCCTCGGGGCCTTCGCCGGGCGCATCATCAACCTGCATCCGAGCCTGCTGCCCAGTTTCCCGGGCCTCGACGGGATCGGCCAGGCCTTCCGGCGGGGCGTCAAGGTCACCGGCTGCACCGTCCACGCGGTCACCGCGGAGGTCGATGGCGGCCCGATCCTCGATCAGGCCGTGGTGCGCATCGATGAAGGGGACACCCTGGAGGCCGTGGCCGCGAAGGTTCATGCCGCCGAATACGCCCTGTTGCCGGCGGTGATCGCCCGGCTAAGTGGTCTGAGCCGGGAATGACGTTGCGCCGGCCGCGACGCGGGAAAAGCTCCCCGCCTTGGCCCTGCACGAATTGAAGGTCGAAATCCCGGCGGAGTCCGCCGGCGCGGCGGACGAACTGCTCCTCGAACATGTCGCTTCCGCCTGGAGCGTCCTTGAGGACGTGATCGCGCGCCGCGCGTGGCTGGTCGGGATCGGCTCCACCGCCCCGGCCCTGGCCGGCGAATGGACCGCCCTTGCCCCCGCGCTGGCCACGGCGGGCGTCGCGCCCCTTGCCCCGCCGGCCGCCCGCGAACTGGTGGAGGCGGACTGGCGCGACAGCTACAAGGCCCACTTCCGTGCGTGGCGCTTCGATCGCCTGCATTGGGTGCCCGTCTGGGAGCGCTCGACCTACGTGGTGCCGCCGGGCGACGCGGTGCTCTGGCTGGATCCGGGCCTCGCCTTCGGCACCGGTAACCACGAGACGACGCGCCTGTGCGTGGAGCGCTTGGTGGTCTGCGCCGAGGAGCACGGTTCGCGGGGGCGGGTGATCGATGCTGGCTGCGGCTCGGGGATCCTCGCGCTGTCGGCGGCGCTGCTGGGCTACCGGGATATCCTGGGCTTCGATAACGATCCCGAGGCGGTGCGGGTGAGCGAGGAAAACGCGGCCCTGAACGGCCTGACCGGCCGGGTGCGCTTTGCGACCGCGGACTTGGAGACCGGCCTCGCGGGGCAGCAGGCGGACCTCCTGTTGGCGAATATCCAGGCGGACGTGCTGCTGCGGCACGCGGCGGTCCTGACCGGGGCCGTGTCGCCCGGGGGCACCCTGATCCTGAGCGGGATTCTGGCAGGGGAGAACAGTCAGGTGCGGGCCGGCTTTGAACGGGCGGCGCCGGGCTGGAGCGTCAATGCCCGGGTGATGGGCGAGTGGAGCGACGTCGTGCTGGTCCGGCCGGCGTGACTGCGCGGTGGCGGGGCTTCCGCCTTGCGTGAGGGCGCGGGGCGCGCATTGGTTCGCCCTATGGCGGACTTTTCCCGCGTTCCCCTTCGCCCTTGGCTGCGGCGCGCCGCCGGTCGGTGGCTGGCGCTTGGACTGTTAACGGCCGGCCTGTGGGCCCACGATCCGGGCTTGAGCACCGTGCAGGGCGAGTGGCGGGCCGGGAGCCTCACGTTGACCACCGGCTTGGCCCCGGCGGACGTGGAGGCGTTGCTGCCGCTGGAAGCCCCGCGGGCGCCCCAATGGGGACCGGCGGAATTCGAGGCGGTGCGGCCGCTGCTCTTCCAGCTGGCGGCGCGGCTGTGGGAAGTGCGGCGCGGCGCCCACTTGCTGGAACCGAAGGAGGTGCAGGTGGAACTGCTGCCGGGGGACAACGTGAGCTTCCAACTCCGGGTGAATCCGGGGGAGGGCGGCGAGCCGGTCACCCTGCGCTCCCTGCGCTTGGCCGATTTGGGCACAGTGCACCGTCAGTTCGCCTTGGTCTTGGATGAGGCGGGGCGGCTGGTCGCGCGGAAGTTGCTTAGCGGCCGCGATCCCGTGCTGGAGGTACCGCGGGTCGTGGTGGCGGTGCCGAGCCCGGACGCTCCGGGTGCGCCCGCGGCGCCCAAGGCCGCGCCGGCCGCGGCGGCGGCCTCAGCCCCGGCCACGGTGGCCGAGGAATCAGCCTTGCCCACGTTGATGGAGTTTCTGTGGCTGGGCGTGCAGCACATCTGGACCGGCTACGATCACCTGCTCTTCCTCTTCGCCCTGCTCGTGGTGTGCCGGACGTTCCGGTCCATCGTCGCGATCGTCACCTGCTTCACCTTGGCCCATTCGCTGACCTTGGCGGCAGCGACCTTGGACTGGGTCCGCCTCCCGGCTAGCCTGGTGGAGCCCATCATCGCGGCCACGATCGTCTACGTGGGGGCCGAGAACCTCTGGCGTCGGGGCGAGGAACCGGCCGGCCGCTGGCTACTGACCTTCGGGTTCGGCCTCATCCACGGCTTCGGTTTTGCTAGTATCTTGAGAGACCTAGGCGTCGGAGCCGATCCGGGGGGCATCTTGGGGCCCCTCTTCGCCTTTAATCTGGGCGTGGAGCTGGGTCAGGTGGCCATCGCAGCGGTGCTGATGCCGCTGGTTTGGCGGTTGCGGCAACGCCCGGCGTTCGTCACCAGGGGCGTTCCGGCCCTGTCCGGGCTGATCGCCCTGATGGGCCTCTACTGGCTGCTGGAACGGACGGTCCTCTGACCGCGCCTGTCGGGTTTAGGTGAACAGGTCCGAGCCGGTGCGGCTCATAAAATCTTCCATATAGGCGGTCGTGGCCTTACCCTCGATGAAGATCGGGTCGGCCATAATCGCGCGGTGGAGGGGGATGGTCGTCTTGATGCCACGGATGAGGTATTCGCTGAGGGCTCGGTAGGCGCGTTCGAGGGCGACCTTCCGGGTGGAGCCGGTGCAGATCAGCTTCCCGATCATCGAATCGTAGAAGGGCGGGATGGCATAGCCGCTGTAGGCGTGCGAATCGACCCGGACGCCGTGGCCGCCGGGCGCGTAGTAGAGGCCGATCGTGCCGGGGGAGGGGGCGAAGTTGCGCGCCGGGTCCTCGGCGTTGATCCGGCACTCGATCGCGTGGCCCTCGAACTTCAGGTCGCCTTGGTCGAAACCGAGCTTCTCGCCGTTGGCCACCCGGATCTGCTCCTTGATCAGGTCGATGCCTGTAACTTCCTCCGTAACAGGATGTTCCACCTGGATACGGGTGTTCATCTCGATGAAGTAGAAGTTGCCCTTCGCGTCGACAAGAAATTCGATCGTCCCGGCGTTCTCGTAGGCGGCGGCCTCGGCGGCCTTGACCGCGGCCTTGCCCATCCGCTTGCGGAGGTCCGGGGTCAGGAAGGGTGAGGGGGACTCCTCGATCAGCTTCTGGTGGCGGCGCTGGACGCTGCAGTCGCGTTCGCCGAGGTGGAGCACGTGGCCGTGAGAATCGGCGAGGATCTGGAACTCGATGTGCCGGGGCTTCTCGATATACTTCTCGATGTAGACCGCCCCGTTGCCGAAGGCCTTCTCGGCCTCCCCGCGGGCCACATGGTATTCCTTGGCGAATGAGACGTCGTTGTGGGCGATGCGCATCCCGCGCCCGCCGCCGCCGGCCACCGCCTTGATGATGACCGGATAGCCGACCTTGCGGGCAATCTTGACCGCTTCGGTCTCCGACTCGACCGGACCATCCGAGCCGGGCACGATCGGCACGCCCGCCTTCCGCACCGTGTCCTTGGCAATCGCCTTATCGCCCATCATCATGATGGACTTTGACTTGGGGCCGATGAATTTGATATTACAGGTTTCGCATTGCTCGGCGAACTTGGCGTTTTCCGAGAGGAAGCCGTAGCCGGGGTGGATGGCGTCGACGTCGGCGATTTCCGCGGCGCTGATGATCCGGTCGGCGCGCAGGTAGCTGTCGGAGCTCTTGGGTCCGCCGATGCAGATGGCCTCGTCTGCCAGTTGGACGTGGAGAGACTGGACGTCGGCCTCCGAGTAGACGGCGAGGGTTTTAATGCCCAGTTCGCGGCAGGCGCGGACGATGCGCAGGGCGATTTCGCCGCGGTTGGCGATCAGAACCTTTTGGATCATGCCAGGCCGGTACGAAGGTTTACTGTCTGATTTTGAAGAGCTTCTGACCGTATTCGACCGGCTGGCCGTTCTCGACCAGCACTTCGACGACGGCGCCCTTGGTCTCGGCCTGAATCTCGTTCATAATCTTCATCGCCTCGATGATGCAGACCACGGAATTCTCGACGACTTTGGTGCCGACATCGGCAAACGGTTTGCTTTCGGGAGAGGCGGCGCGGTAAAACGTTCCAACCATCGGAGACTTTACGTAAGTCACGCCGGCTTCGTCGCCTGCGGGGGCGGGAGCGGCGAGGTTCGCCGCCACCGGGGCCGGAGCGCTGGAGGGCGCGGGATCGGCAGGGGCGAGGGAAGGATTCGAGCCCGGACTGGTGGATACGATCGGGAGCCCGGCGGCGCCGCGGCGGATCTTCAGCTTGAAGCCCTCTTCCTCAACGGCGAACTCCGTCAGCTCCGAGCGCTTCATCAGATCGATGATCTGTTTAATTTGTTTGAGGTCCACGGCGGTGCTGGGTTGTCGGTTAGTCGTTCTGGGACCGTTAGTCCGTTTCAGCGGGCGGACGTTCAATCTGAAGCCGGTATGGGCTGCAATCCCCGATTTTGGGCCTTGGGGCCGTTCTGCCGTGGCTTCAAACGACGCGGTTTTGGCCAATTTTAGGGGCTAAAAGCCGGTTTTTCAGCGTTTTTGGGCCGGTTTAAGAGGTTTTCGCGTAAATGAGCAGGATGGCGGTGCGTTGAAGCAAGGCGGGCAGTAGATCGGGCCCAAGACCTAATTTGGGGGCAAAAAGAGCCGCAAGTGTGCGGCATTTAACGAATGCCGCCGTCGCGTTTTGATGGAATTTGACCCTTAGCGGCCGGGCTTCCTTGTCCCCCAGAAGGAGGCTTAAGGGTGTCGTTTCGGGATAGTGGGGCGGCGGCGGAACGGTGCAATCGAGGAAACAATTCGCCGGGCAGCGCGTCAAAGAGAGGGCGTGAGGAGTCCCAGCTTCTGCCGTTTGCAGGTGTTCGTCCCGGGAGTTGCGTTGCTGCTCTGCTCCTCAGTTGGTTGGTTACCGGCCCAGCCCTCCGGTGCCGTCGCGACCGTCCCGCCGGCGCCGGTGATGGAA
>Ga0194123_10000994_pt1 | contig 46544 bp, 43 predicted proteins | sample TA2MahsurfametaG_5_FD_155479 | JGI IMG/M metagenome (GOLD analysis project Ga0194123, IMG submission 155479) | Freshwater microbial communities from Lake Tanganyika, Tanzania - TA2015023 Mahale A surface | ecosystem: Environmental > Aquatic > Freshwater > Lake | place: Tanzania: Lake Tanganyika... | reverse complement strand
CAAAGCCGGCGGCCGCAATCAACCCAGAGAACTTTCCGCGCCAGGCAATAGCGCCAGCGAAAGAGTCTTGAACTGATTGGTAATCGGAGACATCGGTTTTCCAGAATTTGCTCCGTTCTGCGCCGAATTCAGCGTGTAATTCTTCAATTCGCCCCTCTTTCATATCGAGGAGAGCGACATGAAGATCGGGCCAATCGCGCATTAGACGCTGAGCAGCTGCGAAACCGAGACCGCTGGTGCCACCAGTGATGACAATCGTTTCGTGCTTCAAAGGTTCAAGGCTCATATCAACCTACGTAGAGCGTCATCTCAACTTCGACGCATAGCTCGGGGAGCATTAGTCGACTGATTTCGACAAATGATGATGCTGGAAGAATCTGGGCGAAGAATTCGCCATGGGCCTTGGCAACTTGTTGCCAATCATCAATATTTGTCATAAAGACGCGAGTGCGAATCACATCTTCATAGGTAGCGCCGAGTTGCTTTACCGCCTTCTCAATCTCCTCAAAAATATATTTGGTCTGGCCGTAAGCGTCATTGGGGAACATGACCTTGCCATCGTGGGTAGTTGAGCTTGTTCCAGCAACTTCAATCAAGTTTCCCATCCGGACTGCGCGTGAGTAGCCAACAATCGGGGACCAAGGACGATTTCCATCAACACGACCAACGTTCTTCAATTCGCACACTCCTGAGTTATTACCTAGTTGATTTTCCGGCCTCCTGGCCATCGAGTTGAGGCTAACAGCCGCCCATGGCCGGGTCAATAATCTTTCTGGTAACAACCCTTAACAAACCCATTACTCTTTATTAGGCTTCCAATATGTCTCGTACCGCAAGTTGCACGATTGATCTAGCAGCCGAGGGTAAGTCGAGCGGTTACATCCAGATCGGTGACTCAACCAACACAAGTGGTTGGGCAAATCACTGTGTTCCCATCATCTCGATAAAGAATGGCGCCGGACCGCGCTTGTTATTGCTCGCGGGTAACCATGGCGACGAATATGAGGGTCAAATCGTCGCTACCGAACTCTCTCGCCGGCTACAAGCTAGTGAGATACGTGGCCAGGTCATCATCATCCCGTGCCTCTCGCAAGAAGCCTCTCAGAACGGAAATCGCCTATGGAATAACGGCGCAAATTTCAATCGCATTTTTCCCGGTAATGAAGATGGAACAATCAACGAAAAACTAGCGTTTTTCCTATCTAACAATCTCTTTCCAACCTGCGATGTAATCGTTGATATGCATAGCGGTGGCCGGAGCATGGCATTCATTCCAAGCTCAAATATGGTCTGGGTCTCCGATCTTGCGCTCCGCAAAGTCATGCTCGCAAATATGCTCGCTTGGAATACCGAGTATCACATGATTGGCGGCGAGCAACCTTCGACAAATCCATACTCACTCCTACCCGGCGATGTAGTTCGCCAAGGAAAATCTCTTTCAACGGGTGAGTTCGGTGGTTGTGGTTGGACAACTGCTGAGACCGTCAAAATCATTCGCGATGGGCTACATGACTTTATGCGCGCACTTGGCATCTTGAATGGTGAATACAAGACGCGCACCGAGCGCGGCCTTCCGGAAGCGAAGATCCTAGATTTTCGCGAAGGCGATGCTTATGTGACCGCTCCTTGCGATGGAATCTATGAGAATTGCGTCGACCTTGAAGATGAAGTGAAGGCCGGCGACTTAGTTGGCCAATTACACGATTTCAATCATCCAGATCGCAAACCAATTCCGGTTTATGCAGGTCGCGCCGGAGTAATTAGCGTGGTGCGCGGTTATCCGCCGGTAATGACCGGCGATGTGGTCTGCACCATCGGAATCTTGCGGAAGAACATCGCTGAATTTGAAGCGGCGGGTAATTGATGAGTGGCACAGTAACGCCTTCCTTCTCACTTTCGGCAACCGGACACACAGCCGGCTACCTCAAAGTTGGCGACTCAACTAACTCCAGCGGATGGGCAACCTTCCATCTACCAATCATCAATTTGAATTCAGGAAGCGCACCGAAGGTTTTGGTTATTGGCGGGAATCATGGCGATGAATATGAAGGCCAATTCGCCGCCGCTGATCTCGCAGCAAAGTTAGATCTTGCAAAGTTACGTGGCCAGATCATCGTAATTCCCTGCCTTTCACTACCCGCCTCATATGCAAGTACGAGGCTCTGGCCCACAGGTGAGAACTTCAATCGCCTCTTTCCCGGTGATGAAAATGGCTCAATTGCCCAGAAACTTGCCCACTACCTTGCTACCGAGTTAATTCCTTATTGCGATGCTGTTGTTGATTTACATAGCGGTGGCCGCGGCCACTACTTCTTCCCAAGTGGAACTGCGAGCGTGCCAACTACTGGTGACGGCGCTGCGAGCCTGCTTGACAATGTCACTGCTTGGCAGACCGAGTACGCCATCATCTTTCCATCTCAACCACGCACCAATGTAACTGCGCTCTTGCCTGGCTTCGCAGCTGCCGCCGGTAAGTCAATCTTCACCGCTGAATTAGGTGGCGCCGCTGTTGCAACGGCGCGCTCAGTTGGAATTGCAAAGCGCGGCCTGGCCGGCGTACTTAGCCGGATTGGCGTTACTTCATCAGGGGAAGATAAGCCTGAACTTCGAACTAAGAAATTTGTTGATATGCGCGCCCCCGAGGCGTATCACAACGCTCCGGAGGCCGGGTTATATGAGAACCTCAAGCCCGCAGGAAGTGCCGTGCGCGCCGGCGAATTGATTGGACGGATTCACTTTACCGATTCTCCTAATCGACCCGCCGTTGATATTCAAGCAAATTGCGCCGGGGTAATCGGTGTGATTCGCGGCTATCCAAGAGTAAAAGTTGGCGATTGCATCGCTGTGATCGGACCGGTGCGCGAAACTATCGATTGAGTTGCAACAGCTCGCTTAGATCGCTGCGAATCTGTGCATCTGCATTTGATGATGCAATCCGATGGGCAATTCGCGATAGATCCAGGCTCTTGGCTCCGGCTAGCGCGCTCCACTTTTTCGTCAAGAGTCCGCTATCAACTCCAAAGTCTTGCGATAGTGAGAATGGAATTGTGAGATTTTCACTCTCGGTACTTATCTCAATCAATCCTGCGCTACTTCCAGAATTTGAAGTTGTGACCGAAAAGGCTGCTGGGCCTTGATTTTTCACCATTGGATCGCCACTTAGGAGCGTGCTCTTAACAGCCGCGGCGATACTCCACCACTCACCTTTTTCCTCGCTACCTACAAGCGGAAAGATCGGGGCGGGGGTATGTATCTGAACTCTTCTAATCTCCGTTGCCGAAATCGGTAGCGCGCCTTGGAGCGCAACTAGCGCGCCTTGGCTAAACCCACTCCACGGAAAATAACGTAAGGAGATTTCACCTAGCGCATTTGTTGGCTTCGTTAGCTCCGAATCAATGAGATCAAATCGAGCAGCTAGACCACCAACGCCATCAATGATTTCATCTGGAGCTGGCGCACCATCAATTGCTTCGAGCGTTGCAAGTACTCCCACAACGGTGGCATGGATGCGGGTAAAGCGTGTCGCCCCATTTCTAGATATTGAAGCGTTTGCGCCGCCTCCGATGCTGGCACTTGCAAGTTTTAGCGCTCGCTCCGTCGTCTTAGCATCCAACTCAAGTAGGTGAGCGCTCGCCGCTGTCGCACCGAAGATTCCAGATGTCGCCGTTGCATGCCACTTCTTACTATGCCCGACTTGAAAGATCGAAGCAACGAGGTTGGCCGCCGAATATCCCGCGTTCATAGCTGGAACGATTCGCGCTGCTTTGATATCGCGAGTAAGAAAGAGCGCGAAGATTGCTGAATTTACGATTGATCCGGGATGAATTAGAAGTTGCCAATTCACATCATCAAGATCTCCGTGGCTAGCCGCTCTTGCTAAGTGTGTTGCAAGAGTGAGAGGTTCAGTAACAAAGCGCTGATTGCTGCTTGCTGATACAACGCAATGTAAGTAGTCGCTAAATAGTAGTTCTGCGCGTTCGATTTCTTCGGGGCGCATCTCAATTGGCGCGCGGAGCGCGGCAAGGAATTCGCTATCTCCCCACGCGCGTGACATCTAGAGACCGCCTGCAGAGCTTCCTCGCTCGACGAAAAGCGTGTCAATAACGCTCTCCCGCGGGGCTTTTCCGGCTAGCCCCTCCAAGACAAGTTGGGCGGCTTCGCGACCGATCGCTTCAGGATCGCGATAAACAGTTGAGATATCACCGGAGAAAACTTCAATATAGGGGAGTTCATCAAGGGCTACGACGGCAATATCTTTACCCATCTCAAGATTACTCTCCTTAAGCGCTTTAGTGACTCCCATCAGCGCGCCAAGTCCACCAGCAACAATTGCAGTTGGAGCTGGGGTCTTATGTATTAAGGCGCGCGCATGTGCCAAGGCATAATCCGAATCAAAGCCACCGGTTGCTAAGAGATCTTGCGGTACTTCCAATTTGAATTCCCGGAAGGCGCGCTCAATTCCTTCTAGGCGACTTCTCGTCGGATAAACATTTGATGAACCGGTGATAAACGCAATATTGCGATGGCCCCGCTCTAAGAGTTGCTTCGTGGCTAGATATACGCCGGCGCCATGATTTGAGAGCACAGCGCTTACCTTCAAACCACTTACTTGGCGATCTAGCAAGACAATTGGGCAATGCGCTGCCGTTAAGTTCTTCTGTAAGTATGGTGAATCTTCCGCAACAAGTGAGGCGATGATTCCATCGACGCGGCGCCGGCGGAGCAGCGCGAAATTACGCGCCTCGTTATCTACATTTCCATCCGAGTTTACAAGAATCATCGAGTAGCCATTTCGGCGCAGCTCTTGTTCGCAAGATCTTGCAAGAAGCGCAAACATTGGGCTTGAGATATCGCGGATAACAAATCCGATAGTTCGAGTAACGCCGCTACGAAGAGATTGCGCTACAAGGTTTGGTTCATAGCCGAGGGCGCGCGCTGCTTCCTCAACGCGCTTTCGCATTTCATCTGACACATCTGGGTGGCCAGATAACGCGCGCGAAACGCTGGAGAGCGCAACGCCGGCGCGGGCGGCGACATCTCTAATGGTCGCCCGCTGCGAACCGCCCTCTTTCTCCATTACCTCTCCTCAATCTTCTTATGGCTTCTGCCCCCTTGTCGGGGGCCTGGCATCGCGATACTCTACGCTGGAAACGATTGCGGTAGCGACAATCAGCCCGCACCTATAGGAGGTTGGTTCCCCTGAAGATCGCTGCGATCGAGACTGAGCAGATCCGCGTCCCGCTCAATCGGGTTTATAAAGGCAGTCATTACAAGATGACGCATCGCTCCACCATCCTCACTCGCATCTATACCGATAACGGCAGCTTTGGTGAGGCGTATGCTGGCGATGAAGATGCTGGGCTCGCTGAGATCGACAAGATCATCCATGAAGAAATCGCGCCAAAGATCTTTGGTGAAGATGCAACTGCAATCGAACGCTGCTGGGAATTAGCGCGTCCTGCTACTTGGGACATCTTGCGTGATCGAAGGCTTGGCCTAGTTGCCACAGCCTGCGTCGACTTAACGCTCTGGGATCTCTTCGCGCGCTCACTAAACGTTCCACTCTGGAAACTCTGGGGTGGTTATCGCAATGAGATTCCAGTAATCACAATCGGCGGTTACTACAACAGTGGTGTTAGCATCAAAGAGGAAGTTGAATCGCTCCTCGCACAAGAATTTGCTGGGGTAAAATTTAAGATTGGTGGCCTAACGCCTGCCGAAGATGCACTTCGTTTCAAAGAGGCGCGGCGCCATGGCGGCGAAGATTTCCGAATCGCTGTTGATGCTAATCAAGGTTATTCACTTGCCGATGCCATCAAGTTCTCGCATCTAGTCCAAGATGACAACCTGCTCTGGTTTGAAGAGCCCTGCCAATGGCAGAACGATAAGCGCGCGATGCGCGATGTTAGATATGCCGGCGGCGTCCCAGTCTGCGCGGGACAAACCGAATTCTCTGCTGCTGCCTGCCGCGATTTAATGGAAGTTGGCGCGATTGACTTCTGTAACTTTGATTCTTCTTGGTCCGGCGGACCCACTGAGTGGCGGCGCGCTGCTGCTACCGCAAGCCTTTATGACGTGCGGATGGCTCACCATGAAGAGCCACAGGCCGCATCCCACCTACTAGCGTCGATCCCACATGGAACCTATCTTGAGTTCTTCCATCCAGAGCGCGATCCAATCTGGCATAACATGATTGCAAATCGCCCTAAATTGAAGAACGGCTACTTCAAACTAACTGATGCGCCCGGCCTTGGTTGGGAATTAGATCGCGATTACATCGCGAAGTATCGAATCAATTCTCGCCGGAGCGAGCGCGCTTAATTAAAGGCGTTGCTGCGCCGCAAGGTGCGCTGGGCGATCCGAAAACTTGCTTCGTCAACCATGGTTCCACCTAGGTTGATTGCGCCATCCTTGGTGAGCGCCGCTTCATACCTTGCTACCAACTCACTTGCAGCTGCTGCTTCTTCTTTGGTTGGTGTGTAGATTCGATTGCAACTTTCAAGTTGATCTGGATGGATTACCCACTTGCCATCAAAGCCGAGGGCGCGACTTCTAAGTGCGCTAGCTTCAAATTTGTCTAAGTTGCGAAATTCGGCGACCGGGCCATCGAAAGCTAATTTTCCGGCTGACCGCGCCCCAACAATCACGTTGCAGAGCGCAAATTCAATAAGGCGAGCTGCGCTATCAAGTTCTCCAGTAGTCGCAACGCCAATATCGGCTAAGAAATCTAGCGGTCCAAAGGAGAGCGAGAGCACGCGCGGCTGGGCTGCAATCTCTGCGCAATTGACTAACCCAAGTGCGCTCTCAACTTGGGCATCAATACCAATCTCATTCTCCTTACTCACAGCGATCTTTGCTAAGTCCGCCGCAACCCGTCCAACTTCGCTAGCGCTGGCGCACTTAGGTAGAACTATTGAAGTTAGGCGCGGAGCAATTGCCGCGAGCGCTGCTATATCGTCGCCATACCAAGGCGTTCCAAGCGCATTGATTCGCACGCTCAGGATTGGCGCCTTAAAGCCGCTAGCTCCACTTAGCGCTCGAGTTAGAGCGGCGCGGGCCGCTTCTTTCTGGGCGGGCGCGACTGCATCTTCCCAATCGAAGAGGATCTGGTCGGCGGTGAGCGTCCGTGATTTTTCCAGCATCTTCTCGTTGCTTGCTGGAACGCAGATCAATGAGCGACGTAATTCAGAGGATTGACGCCCTATTGCCACTGTTTTACACTACTAGAAACGTTTCCAACGACTCAACTTGGGGCCTCAAAATGACGATTCTGCAAGCAGGCGCAGCGGTAGTAAACATCGATCCACCACTTCCATCTGATCCCCAGGGCTTTGTGCGGCGCGCGGTCGCAGTCCGCGATGCCCTTGATGAGACCGAGATTCGATGACTAGTTGTTGAACATGGAACCTACAAATTAGCGATACTCACCGCCGATCTGGCAAATATTGATTCTTATTTTGCAGATCGCATCCGCACCACAATCAATCTAACAACCGGTATTCCCTACGACAATATTCTTCTCAATGTCAGCCACTCGCATGGTGGACTGTGGCCGCGCCAAAACCGCGAGAAGCTACATGGTGAGTTTGCCGCACTAACCCCAGCAGAAAACGCTTACTTTGAGAAGTTGCCCTATGACTTTGCTAGTGCCACGGTAAAGGCAACGGCGCGATTGAAGCCAGTTCGAATATCTGGCGGAACTGGAACTGCGCCCGGAATTGCTGTAAACCGACGGGAGCGTACTAGCGATGGTCGAACCATCTTAGGTTGGAATAAAGAGAACTTTATCGATGAAGAAGTACCAACAATCCGAATCGATAGCCACGCTGGTGAAGCGATTGCAACATTGGTTGGCTTTGGTTGCCACCCGGTATCGCTCGGCGGTGAAGTTCCTTACAGCGGTAGTGATTTCATCGGCCCACTCCGTAACCAAGTTGAATTAATCCGCGGTGGTATCTGTCTCTTCCTTCAAGGCGCGGCTGGAAATGTTCTACCGCTGGAAGCTTTCCATGATCAACCTGGGCCTGAGATTGCGATGGGACACCGGTTAGGTCTCGAGGCGGTACATGCCGTAGTAGATGCTGAGCCGCGCGTTATTGAGATTGAGCGGATCGCATATGGATCTGTTACTCCAATCGCGTTGTATCGCAAACGCGCCATCACGCCACAACCACCACAACCAATCGCAACGCGGCGCAAAGTATTAGATCTACCGCTAAACCCACCACTTACCGTTGCCGAAATGGAGCGCGAATTGACTGAGAGGCGGGCGGATTTCGCTGCCAAGCAAGGCGCTGGCGCTGGGCGCGAGATTCTCAACCCAATTGGTTATCACATCTCTTGGTTAGAGCTGATTATTGAGTTATCAAAGCGCGGCCCCCTGCACACTTTCATTCCCGGTGAAATCTGGGCCGCGCGCCTTGGCGATGTCGCTGTGATTGGAACCCCTGGTGAGCTCTTCACTGAGATTGGATATCAAGTCCGCAAACCTTCACCATTTGCAACAACGATATTTGCTGGTTATTGCCAAGGCGTTCTGGGGTATGTCTCAACTCGAGCGGAGTATCCATTTGGTGGCTATGAACCAAGCGTCGCGCAACGCGGTTATGGGCATCCCGCACCCTTTGCGCCAGAAGCCGGTGAACTAATTGCAGCTGAGTGTATTGAGATGCTGAATGACCTACATCGCAGCTCTTAACCTACTTAACGGTTTGAAGCGCCTTGAGCGCTGCGCCAACCGCCTCTTGTTCCGAATCTGGATGCCAGAGCGCCGGTAAGCAATAAACCTGGGGCAATAGATCTGGGAAGGCGTGGGTATTTGGCCACTTCCAACCATCTTTTGGAAAGTCTTCTTTCCGCGGTAGGTACATAATCGTTCCATTTGTGTAGCCGAGGACGAAAGTATCTGGCCAAGGAGAGTTTGCCTTGATCTGCTCGCCGGTTTCAAAGAAAGCCTCAACGCCAAGACCAACGAGAGCGACATCGCCAATCCGCAGCGCTTGCGCCATAAAGTCACAAGTTGGATTGGGCACGCTCAATTGATCTAAGGTGTTCTGAGTCCAAGCAAGAATGGTCCGCGCTACTCGAATCTCCCAATTAAGCGCCTTACGTGCAATGCGATCAGCCAACTCCTTCTCCCACTTAGCTAGCTCTGCTTCCAAGACGCTCTTATCGGGAAGCGGTGAGAAGCGGAATGGGACGATCTCTTCGGCTCCCTTCAAAACCACTTCGGCATGGCCTTCAACCGCCCGCCATGGCTTGAAGAGAATATTGGGGACGTTATTCATTAGTACGCGATCGCGTTGGAAGCGATGGGTCTCAAGTGAGAGCGCGACGCGGACTACCTCTGCGCCAAGTGCGGTTCCCATCTTGTAGACCGATTCGGAGCAATCTTTCTCATATCCGATCCCAACTTTTGGGTTGATATTGCCGCCACAACCTTGGAGGAAGAAGGCAAGGCCGCCCACTTTCTCTTTCACAAGGCGCTTTGCTGGCCCTGGGAAATCGGCAGAGAGAGTCGGTGATTGCGCGCCATTAACAACGGGATGGCACGAGAAACGGAAGAGCGTTGCAATCGCTTTGCCGTGGAGATCATCAAAGCGGATTACGCCAACGCTATCGTCAACTGGGTGGCCGGGAACTTCGCCCAAGATATCTTGATTACCGTTCCATTCGCGGCGATAGATATTTAGATCGGCGCGCCCCCAAGCATGTGCCATACGAGCATCGCGCATCGACTTGACCGCCTCCTTGGTGCAGCTAAGGAGTTTCGCTTTGAAGTTGTCGTAATAGTCCTTGACCAGCTTTGTTTCTGGAGTTTCAACATCACGCCCATAGTTTCCTACGCGCCCAAGACATGGTGCGCTGTGATTGTGGCTTAGGTTAAACATGACGTTGCCGCGCTTGACCTTTAGCTCAGTTGCTACAAGTTCTCTTAGCTCGGTCGCTTCTGGCGCAGAACAGTTACCTAAATCCGAAGAAACGATTGCTATTGTCTCGCCCTTTGAGCTAAGTACTACAACGCCTAGTTCGATATCTTCATCGATAGAGGCGATCGGTTCGGCAAAGAGTCGATAACCACCTTTGCTATAACCCATTGGTGGATTGATGTTTACTGTTGCTGCACCGACGCGTAATCCGCTCATGATTTATCCATTTCTTTGATAGGCCTAATCGGAACGGTATTACTCCGGCAATTGCGCGTCAATACTTTTTTTGCGACTGGAACTTCCCGGAAAAACAGCGAAAACCGCTATCTATACAAAAATGGCAAGCGGCGGAAAGATAAAGAGCGCAGTAACGATCAGATATTGAGCCAGCCCATGCATCATCGCAATCGTCGCTTTTGGGCCAAAGCGATAGTGATTGAAGGTAGACATAATCGATGTCATAACCGGGTACATCGCAAAAGCCCCGGAGTACCTTGGGCCAAGTTGGCTGGCAAAGCCGGTCACCGCGAATACAAGGGCAAGTGCTGAGGCGATTCGAACCCAGAGATCCCACTTTGGAGCGGTTGGCAAGACCTCGTTGCGATCATGTGGCGTGAAGGTCTTCATCAATACTGACCAGATAACGAGCCAGAGCGCGATTCCCACCCAGATATTTGATATCAGCGGCCCCAAGATCAATACGGAGATGAGATAGGTAGAAGTTGCGGCGGCAATACAGATCGGCCACGGCTTACTTTTTGCCAACTTGGTATAGGTAAAAATAAAGAAGAGAAGTCCAACTTGGCCTGCATATGTTCCGATTACCGCGTTATGGAAGAAATCGCGGCCGTGATCTAGATAGACCACGATCAAGATCGGCGTGACGATAAAGGGGACGGCCATAAAGATTCCACCCCAGCGCGCGCCATATCGTTTCTGAATCACATAGGTGAGGATTATGAAGAGCGGTGCGAAGAGGAGTTTTACCGCAAGCGTGCTCATAACCGCGCCAACCTACTCGCTTGCGATGGTAAATCGATCAATATCGCGATGTGATTAGCTCCGCTTTACTGAGCTTTGCTAAATCTGAAACTACTTTGCTGCCGACTTCAACAGCAGCGTCAAATATGGTCTTTCCTTTCGCTGCAGTTGCTGGCATTGGGTCGCCAATCACGCCTTCCCGGGAATCGCGCTTTAAATCAAGCGGTATTCCCAGGAAACCACCTTGGCGAAAATCAATGCATGACCAGGGCGTTTTTTCATCTGGAATATCGCTACGCAGCGCCTTCAAATCAACCGATTCTGGGCGGAGATGAAGGGCGAGTGAGGTCTCCATCTCGCAGGCATGCCCCATGCCACCGATAGAGGACTCACCAACCTTGACCAAGGTATCGCGGATGGATTGCCAATATGAGTAAGCCGGGATTGAGATCCCAAGATCTTCGCTGAGTTGTGAGACGGTGGCTGTGATGATTCCGGCGTTGCCGCCATGCCCATTGATTATCAAGAAGCGATAGAAACCATGTGGCTTCAACGAACTCACTACATCTCGAATGATCTGAAAGAAGGTCTCATTACGTAGCGAGAGCGTTCCCGGAAAACCAAGATGATGCGGTGATGTTCCCCACCAGATTGGCGGCAGAACTAGAGTGCGAGGCGAGCGAGATTCTTTGGCTATCGCGAGGGCGATTGCGTTGGCATTGAAGATATCGGTATCAACGGGTAGGTGCGGCCCATGCTGCTCAATGGCGCCGGTAGGGATGATCAATAAACTCTCATCGCGGTCTAAACCGTCGATCTCCTTCCATGAGTGGAGCTGCCATTCGACGCGATCTCTTTGACTAGACATGGATTTCGACATGACGAGAGTCTATTCATTCTCGCTGCCAGTAATAGAGTTCTGATATGAAAAAAGTTGAGACAGTTTGTGGTCCAGTTCCGGTAACAGAGTTGGGTTTCGTGATGCCGCATGAGCATCTCTTGATCGATACCTATGATGTCCGGCGGAATTCCGAAGGCGTGCTCTTAGAACTACCAACAATGATTGGTGAGGTCGCCGATTATGTGAGGGCAGGCGGGCGGACGATGGTGGAACAAACCATCTACGGACTACATCCAGATCCAGAAGGTTTGCGGAAAATCTCCGAAGCAACCGGTGCGCATATCATCGCCGGTACCGGTTTCTATCACCAGCAGTATTACCCAGAATGGTTAGATCACTGGAGCGTCGCTCAGATCGCCGAGCGGATGCATGGCCATATAACAAAGGGCTTTCCCGGAACCAATATCAAAGCCGGAATTATGGGTGAACTGGGTACTCATCATCGCGGCGTAAAGCCTAATGAGAAGAAGGTTTTGCAAGCCGCTGCCCAGGTACAGCGGGAAACCGGCCGGCCGATTGGCACACATGCGCTCTTTACTGAAGTTGGCGTCGAACAGCTAAACATCCTGGAGGAAGCTGGCGCTGATCTGGATATCACGGTGATTGGACATTGCGACACCAATCGCGATCTCAATTACTCGCGCAAACTGCTCCATCGTGGCGTCTGGATTGCATATGACGCCGTTGGTCAGCTAGATAAGCAACGCGATGAGCGCCGTGCTGCATCGATCGCAACTCTGATCTCTGAGGGTTGGTTGAACCGGATCTTGATTAGTTGCGACATTGCTGGACGAACTCGGCTAACGATTCACGGTGGTGAGGGTTATAAGTTCCTCATTACTAAGTTCTTGCCAATGCTCCGAAACGCGGGCGTGACCGAAGAGCAGATAAAGATCCTTACCGAGAGTAACCCGCAGACTTTCCTGGCTGGCAAATAGCTCTAATAAAGTAGTGAGCCACCGCTCACATTCAAAGTTGCGCCATGGATAAATGAACCATGGTCAGATGTCACAAAGACAGTCACGGAAGCGATCTCTTCAGGTTGTCCGATCCGACCAAGTGGGCAGGCTTCAGCAACCGCTTTCACATTGGCTTCGGTGTTATCGATGTGCTGCATCGGCGTATCGATCTGGCCTGGAGAGATGGTGTTGACTCGAATCCCATACTTCCCAAATTGCCGCGCTAGGCCACGCGAGAAAGTGACGATGCCAGCTTTAGAAGCTGAGTAAGCGTCAGCGCCATAGAGCGGACCAAATATCCACGAACCGGAGGTGAAGTTAACGATTGATCCAGCGACGCCTTGATCAACCATTACGCGCGCAACAGCGCGATTTAGCAAGAAGGTGGCTTTTAGATTGACATCAAATTGATAATCCCAATCTTCTTCACTTACCTCCCAGATCGAACGGCGGCGGAGCGCTGCGGCGACATGGGCGAGGATGAAGACAGTTCCATAGCGAGCCAAGGTCGCATCGATAATCTCCTGAGCGCTACTGGATTTCTCGAGATCTGCCTCTAGAAATAGGTGATCATCGGGGCGTTCGATCTCGGCTTTCAAAGAAGCTAATTGCGCGCGATTTCTTCCGACCGCGACTACGTTGCAACCAACTCGGGCATAGAGCGCTGCGGTAGCGCGACCGATTCCGCTAGTTGCGCCAGTGACTATTGCGACCTTTCCCGCTAGCCCTTTGCCAATCGAGAGGTCAGCGTTCATAGTTAGAAGAGGTACTTCTCAATCGTCTTCTCAATAACCTCAACGCCAAGACCTGGCTTATTTGGAACTGCGATCTTTCCATTGACCTGACCAAAAGGTTCCTTGACTAGATCATGTTGCATTGGATTTGGATCTGGCTTCAACTCTTGCACTAAGCAACGTGGCGTAGATGCCGAGAGCGCAATTGATGCTGCGGTATTTATCGCGCTCGACCAAGCATGGCTATTGAACCAGGCGCCATGCGCTTCGACGAGTTTGATGATTTGTAGCGCGCCGGTTATTCCCTCAACGCGACCAACATCACAACCGATGACATCAAGGGTTCCAGAACCAAGGGTCTCGGTGTAACCGCGATAATCCCATTCGCGTTCGCTGCCAGCAATCAAAGTCTTGCAATGAGTCCGCAATCTCCGGAACTGTTCAAACTCCCATGGTTCAAATGGTTCTTCGACCCACTTCAGACCCGACTCTTCCCAGGCATTGACGCGTTGAATTACCTCATCAAAGGTCCAATTGAGCGCTTGGCCGCGATCCATCATGATCCAAGCCTTTGGCCCAGCCGCGGCTCTTAGATCGCGTACGAAATTTACATCTCGTTCGATCTCATAACCGATCCGCGCATCGCCTTTCTTACCCATGCCAATCTTGAAACCTAAATAACCCTCTTTCACATACTTCGCGTGGCGCTCTACCTCTTTATCAAGATCAGCCTGGAAGACATGCGTTGAAGCCAGCGCCGGAAGCTCAGTTACAGGCGCGCAATCGCGCTTGCCAATCATTTCAATCAAGGATTGTCCGGTAATTTTTCCGCGCAGATCCCAGAGCGCGATATCAATCGCAGAGAGCGCAAAGTGGGCCAAGCCACCGCGATATGAGTACCACCAAGTTTGGCGGCGGATATCTTTCCAAATACCAACGTTATGAACCGGGTCTTTACCGACTATAAAGTCGGCGAGATCTTCGATAATCGCAACCGTTCCCTTGGTACTTCCGGGAAATTGAGTGATCGCTTCACCCCAACCAACGTTTCCATCCGTTGCCTCAATCTTTACAAAAGTGAGATAGCGCGTGGAGTTGAAATCATTTGGCTCCGGATATTTCACCGGATAGACGCTGACCTTCTTGATCATCGGATGGTTGGACATGTGCGTGCTCCTATCGATGCGCGAGGCTATCGCCGTAGATTGGGAAGGCGGGTGGAAGTTGAGCCAGAGTGACCCAACCTGGTGCTGCCGTAATAATCCGATCAAATGAATTAACAACCATGTTCTGGGAACCAACTTGGGCGCCGATTCCAGGAGCAAGAGTGATTGTCTGGTGAATATTTCCATCGATACGCAACTCGATATGATCTTGTGCGCTCTTGCCAATTCCAGCCAGATCAATGTGACCGAAGAAGTGCGAGACGAACCAGGGCTTACCATCAACAACAGAGGTATAGGTCTGATTTACCCCGGCGCTCTTGCCAGGTTCAACATCAAGGCGATCAGGTAGCGATATCAACTTATCGGTCAAAATCGGCAGCAGTTCCTTATCAATGCGATCAATCTTCAAACCAAGAGCATCTGCCACAACGCTCATTGATTGCGGAAAGCCAGCGTGGCCGAGAATCTTTCCCGCCTTTACCTTTTCGTGGAACTCCACTTCGGTCGCATCAACACCAATTCGACGCAATACCGTTGCGCCAAACTTAGAGATATCAACGGTGCGCCGGACGGTAACAGTTGCGTTCCGCGGCGTCGCTCCAAGGAAGGTAAGTACGAGCGCATCGAAGATTAAGCCGGGATTTACGCCGGTTCCGGCCACGCTCACGCCCTTGGACTTGGCCAACGCATCTAATTCATCGGCGAGGGCGCGATCTACCGCCCACGGATAGGCGCACTCTTCCGAAGAAACTAAGACATTTGAACCGGCTTGGAGCGCAGTTCGGATGTAGGGAGCTACCTCTTCAAAGAGAGTTGTGGTTGCAATTAGTACAACATCGGCGCCCGACTTGAGCGCAACCTCATCTTCTTCCCGATGGAATGGGCCAGCAACGGAGTGGCGCGCTTGCTCACCAAGCATCCGCGCAACGTTGGTCCCCAACTGTCCTGCACCATAAATGGAGACCTTTGCCATCGCTATTTCTTATCTACTCGATACTCCGCGATGAAGTCTTCATTCAATTGCCAACCAAAGCCCGGCTCCTTCGGAAGTACGAAGTTGCCATCTTCAAGTGGTTTGCGATTGGCGAGCAGATTCCAGAAGATCGGATCGCGCGTTGGCGAGAATGATTCGACATATGTTCCATGCGGAACTGAAGCCAAGAGATGCGATGCAACTTGGGCCTCTTCATGATGTCCAAGTTGAACTTCGAAAGCGAGCGCAAGGGCCGCGATCCGGCGCCACTCAGTAGGGCCACCGCCCCATGAAGCATCGAAGTTACATACATCAATCGCGCCGTTGAGCATCATCTCGCGCATTCCAACGCGATGAATCTCGCTCTGACCAGCAGCAACATTTACATTTCCACGCATCCGCACATCGCGAAGGCCGCGCCAATCAGCGTGCCAACGCGTCGGCTCTTCAAACCAACGTAACTTCACATGGCCCTGAATCAAAGATAAAAACTCGAGCGCTTCGTTGACGGTATAGCCTTGGTTGGCGTCAACAACAAAGATGAAATCTTCGCCAACGATCGAACGCGCTAACTTCAAGCGCGCTGCATCTTCGGCCGGTGGCTTGGCGCCGATCTTAAACTTCATACCGACCATGCCATTTTCTTCCTTGAAGAAAGCCAATTCCTTCTCCAGGTCGGCCTCACTTGAGCCGTAATAACCACCGATTCCGATCATCGGGATCCGATCCCGGAAGCCGCCCCAGAGGCGCCAGAGCGGTTGATTGGAGAATTTGCCGACTGCATCCCAGACTGCGCTATCAACGCAGGCAATTGCCTGCATCGGCATGGCGCGATTGCGAAGTTGATCAAGAGTTACTGGGATCATCGCATGCCAAATCTTTTCGACCTGGAGGACATCCATTCCGGTGACTAGTGGCGCAATCTCATCGTGAATGATGCCGAGAACTATCTCTTGCTCTTCATCGGTATCGGCGTTGTAGCTCTGGCCAACTAAGCCATCACTGGTGTGGATTCGAGTGATGATGGTGCATCGATTGCGCATCTTGTAATAGGAACCCTTGTACAAATGCTTTAAGGGAACGCGAAGTGGGATCGTTTCAATCCGTTCGATCTTGGTCATAGTTACTCCAAGATTGCTATTACATCGCCGGTTTTGATCTCGGCATCAACGCTAAAAAGAAGTTGCGCAATCTTGCCCGTTGCCGGAGATTGAACGGTGACTTGTGCTTTATCAGTCTCAACCTCCAAGAGATCTTCGCCTTCATTAACTTGATCGCCGACCTGCTTTAGCCAGATGACTAGATAAACAGAGTCAACGGTCTCACCAACGCGGGGCAGGGTTATCTCTTGGCTCATTACGCTCTCACTTTCGGGGTCCAAATATGCTTAAACATCGCATCTACGGTTGGTTCCGGCGCTGCTTGGCAGACCTTCACCATATTTTCAATTACATCTTTCATCGAAGACTTCATCTTCTCGGCGGTCTCGCTATCCAGAAGTCCCTTCTTGATCAATCGTTGTTCCATTAGTAGGACTGGATCACGGGGCTTCCACTTATCAAGTTCGCCTTCGGGGCGATAAAGCGCTTGATCGGCGCGGGAGTGGCCGGCAAATCGGTAGGTCTTCGCTTCAATAAAGGTTGGGCCACCGCCAGAACGAGCGCGCTCAACTGCTTGCGTAATTCCAGTTGTGACAGCATCGATATCCATACCGTCGATTGCGTAATGCGGCATCGCATAGCTCTCGGCTCGGATATGGAGATCCTCGATTGGCGTTGTGAGGTTGATTCGGCTGTATTCGGCATAAACATTGTTATCGCAGATAAATACGACTGGGAGCTTCCAGATCGCCGCCAAATTCAAAGTCTCATGGAAAGCGCCGATATTTGTGGCGCCATCGCCAAAGACTGCGACGCCAACGCGATCATTTCCTTGGATCTGGAAGGCAAGTCCGGTGCCGGCTGCGATTGGTAAGCCACCTCCAATAATTGCTGAAGTTGGAAGTAGTCCAAGTTCCATATCGCAGAGATGCATTGAGCCGCCAAGGCCGCCGCAACATCCAGTTGCTTTACCCATAATCTCGGCCATTACAGATTCTGGCGTCATGCCAAGTGCAAGTGCGATGCCATGGCTGCGATAAGTTGCAAAGACAGGATCGGTTGGACGAAGTACCGCTGCTAATCCGATTGCGAGGGCTTCTTGGCCAAGGCAGAGGTGCGTCGTGCCGCGAATTGTTCCGGCAGCAAAGAGTCCATTAATCTGATTTTCAAACTCGCGGATCTCAAGAGCGCGTTCAAATTGCGCGACTGGATCGGTTTGAACAAGGCGACGACGATTCATTCCAGCGCTCATTAGTTGACCCCCTCTCGGCGCCACCAGGGTTGTGGCGCTTTACCTGTCTTCATTACTTCTTCGATCTGGCGCGTGACTTCTTCCGGTGAAGGAAGGAACTTGCTCTCTAGGCCGCCGTTGTAAGGAACGGGCGCATTTGGCGATGTAATGCGAAATGGCGCCGCCTTCAAGGTCGCGAATTGCTCTGCGACAACGGCTGCGATGATTTCTGAGCCCCAACCGCCACTTTCTGGTTGCTCTTCAACAACAACGAGGCGACCAGTCTTCTTCACTGAGCCAAGTACGCATTGTTTATCCCACGGAACGATGGTGCAGAGGTCAATCACTTCTACATCAGCCGAAATCTTTGCCGCAGCGGCCCGGGCGACATTTACCATCTGGCCGAGTGCGACAATCGTTAGATCCTTACCGGGCTTAACGATTCGGGCTTTACCCAATTCCATCTTTAGATTGGTATCTACCTCGCCGCGTTCGGCATAGGCAACGCGTGGCTCGAGGAACATAACTGGATCTGGATCTTGGATGGCGGCGCGGAGCAAGCTGTAAGCGCTCTGGGCATCGCTAGGTGAGACAACCTTTAAACCTGGGGTAGCAGCTACCCAGTTTTCCAGGGTCTGGGAGTGTTGGCTACCAAAACCAAGTCCACCACCAACTGATGCGCGCACCACAATTGGAACGGAGAGCGTGCCATTACTTAGATAACGCATCTTCGCAGCTTCAGTTACCAATTGATCAAGCGCTACGCCAAGAAATTCCATAAACATAATTTCGATTACGGGCTTCATGCCCATAATCGCTGCGCCAACAGCGGCGCCGGTAAATCCCATCTCTGAGATGGGTGTATCGCGCACTCGAAGTGGTCCAAATTCCTCCAAGATTCCTTCGGTGGTTTTAAATGGACCTTCTGCGGCAGCAATATCCTCACCGAAAGTGATTACGGTTGGATCGCTGCGCATCTCATCTGCAATTGCGGTTGCGATTGCTTGCCGGAGCCTCATGGCTGGCATAGCTCCCCCTTAGTGATAGCGAAAATCAGCACTGGAAACGATTGCTATAGTAGGGGCGTCAATTCCCCCAAGTCAATGCCGAAAGAGATGATGGGCGCCACTTCACCTACAAATCCCGCGCTGCCATTGGCGGGCGTGACTGTCTTGGACTCAACATCAAATATCGCCGGTCCCTTTGGCGGCGCCATCTTGGCCGATCTTGGCGCAGATGTAATGAAGATTGAGACTCCGCTTACTGATGCATCGCGCTTGATGTCACCAACTGAAGGTGATCGCTCCGCATACTTTCATATCGTCAATCGAAATAAATCTTCGATAACACTTGATCTCAAAACTGAATCTGGTCGCGCCCGTTTGGATGATTTGCTGGATAGCGCCGATGTTTTCCTGACGAATTTCCTGCCCGAGCGATTAGCTGCGCTCCACCTCGCACCGAGCGATCTGTTGCAGACGCGTCCAAAATTGATATTTGGAAATCTCTCCTCTTACGGCTCAGTCGGCCCGGCGAGCAAGTTCCCCGGCTACGACGCTACAGTGCAAGCGCGTACCGGAATTATGCATGTGACCGGTGAGGCAAGTGGCGATCCAGTTCGAGTTGGAGTTTCGGTCTTAGATGTCGGCAGCGGGATGTGGCTGGCAATGGGGATACTTGCCGCGCTCTACAAACGCGAACAGACCGGCCTTGGTTCAGTAATTGAAACCTCACTCTATGAGACCGGTGTGATGTGGGTGAGCTACCACTTATCGGCCTTCCAAGTTACTGGCGATGCGTCGATCCGCTCCGGTAGCGGCCATCCCGCCTTCGCTCCATATGGGTTATTCCAAGCCCGCGATGGCCAGATCATGATCGGCGTCGGCAACAACCAGATCTTCGCCCGACTCTGCAACGTCATTGGACGGAGCGAATTAATCGAAGATCCTCGCTTCAAAGAGAATGTTGAGCGAGTGCGTAACAACGCAGCTCTAAAAGTTGAGATTGAGAACGCGCTGAAATCGCGTGACGGTAGCGCTTGGGTCAAGCTGCTAGGGGATAACGCGATCCCCTCTGATCAAGTCGTAAAGCCGGAAAGCCTCTTTAGCGATCCCCAAGCCGGCGCCGTCGATATCCTGATTGATTATCCAGACCCAGAATCCAAGGTCTCTAAGATTCCGGGTCTACCAATCAAGATTGATGGCGTACGTCCCCAGGTTAGGAAAGTTGCGCCCCACCAAGATAAATCAGGCTGAGACCTTCGACATCATCGCCTTGCAATGCCCGACGATCGAGGTAAATGAACCGCGCGCATAGGGTGGTTGCCAAGCTTGATAGAGATTCTCATCGCATAAATCTTCGCGCACAATGTAACCAATCGCAGAATAGTTGACATCGCTAACCGCCACGACAGCATAATCCGGGAAGGCGGCGCGGATTTCTTGCTGCCAACCGACATCAATCTCACATGAGATTCCAACAAAGATAATTCGGCCAAGTTTCCATGCAAATACTTGAGTTGGTACCTCTGGTTTTCCTTGGGTGAAGTTGGCAATCGTCAACTTACGCAAGATTCGCTCGCGAAGTCGGAAGTCTTCCTCTACTTTCAATTGTTTCTGTAGTTCATCAGGGCTTGGCCAATTCTTTGCAGGTAACCCAACGGTTCCACCTGCGATTACCAAGTCGCGCCCAATCTCGTAATCACGCGGCTCCCAATAACCAAGTGGCGCGCCCGATTCAATTGGCTTGATGTATTCAAGGCGCTGTCCGGGTGGATACATCCCAAGTAGCGCGCTCATCGAAGCGTGGCCAAGTTGCGCGCCATATCGATCGGCAACGGCTGGGTCAGCAACATATTGATAGCCCGGGCCCAGATCGCCCGAACCACCTTGCAAAAAGATCATTGGTGCGCCACCGGTATTTGCTGACATCAATTCACGCAGGCCGCCAACATAATCAGGTGAAACTAAGCGATTATCGCCACCTAGCGTTGTTGGATGACAGGCATAGTTCACAACAGTCGCCTTTATCGAGCCATCACTTACGCGCGTTACCCGTCCAACCATCACGGTGTCATCCGCGAGGTGTTGGTTATCGGGGTTATAGCCAGTAAGGAAGCGTGATGAATCTGCTGGATCTGGGAGATTCCGGTTCTTAGCGAGATCACAACGCCCAGGGCGGAATGTGATTATGCAATCCTCTGCGGTCTCAATCGCTTCGCGCGCCGCATTTAGGATCGCGCTCCGCAAGAACTCGAGATACTCCTCGATCAATTCACCGCCAGGAAATTCAGCGCGACTGCGATATGGCCAAGGCGCGCCATGTGTGTGTGATGAAGCCAGCATCAAGTTCGATTCCGGGATATCCAATTCTTTGGTGATGTGCTTTCGCATCCATTCATCTTCTAGCCCTGTGAGATCACCGGTGCAGCCGAGGTCGATGCCGACGATTACTGCAGGTTTGCTTGAAGCGCTCGCACGAAGCGTCAACGCAGTTGCATAGATCGGTTTGTGAGTTCCGCGCGAGCTGCCATCATGAGTTGAAAATCCCCAGACCGGGCCGTAGATGCCAAATGGTGGCGTTATGTCTCGCTCACCGACGCCGATAAGTAACCGCGCTTCTTTGGATTGATCTATCAACGTAGCCATTATTACCCCCTCTTAGTACATCAACTGTCCGCCGGAGATATTCATCACCGTGCCGGTTATATAACTTGAAGCCTTTGATGCAAGGAAAATCGCGCCGCCAACCATCTCCTCAGGCGCAGCCAAGCGCCCCATCGGAATCATCTCAATGAACTTCGCCATCGCCTCATTAGATTGGCCGCCCCACATCATCGCGGTATCAACGCCGCCGGGTGAGAGCGCGTTTACGCGGACGTTATCTGGGGCAAATGAACGCGCCAAACCTTTGGTCATCGAAACTACGCCGCCCTTGCTTGCCGCATAAACAACTGAGCCGCCGAAGCCGCCGCTCCACCAGCCCTGCGATGAGAAATTCACGATCGATCCGGGGCGTCCGGCAGCCTTGAAAGCATCACGGGCAGCTCGATTTAAGAAAAAGGTCGCTTTGAGATTCACACTAATCTGTAGATCCCAATCCTCTTCAGTTACTTCTGCGACCGTTGCCCGGCGACGTAAGACCGCCGCGCAATGCACGAGCGCGACAAAGGGCGCGATTGATTCGGCCTTAGTGAAAATTTCATGTTGCTTATTGATGATCGTTAGATCGGTCTCCATAATCGCGTGGCCCGAACCAGCGAGTGAGTTGTGAACTTCCGCAAGTGGCGCGCCTGGGCGATCAACAAGTAAGACCTTTGCGCCCGCTTCAGCAAAGCCGCGCGCGATTGGCGCACCGATACCACCAGCAGCGCCGGTGACTACAACGCAATTCCCAACGAGCCCGCTCTGGTTATTCCATTCAATCGTCACATCTGCTCCGAATTCACTGTAGTTGCCACTTGCCTATGCAACCGAACAATAGGAAGATTGACATTACAAATCAATGATCGGAGTCTGCATTGGCTGACCAATTTGATATCTCAGGTAAGCGCGTCTTGATAACTGGCGGCGCTGGTGGGATTGGCGCTGGCTTAGTTGCTGGTTTCTTGGCTGCTGGAACAAAAGTCCTTGTTTCAGTACGTGATTCCAGCCAGATCGATATCGTCAAGCAGACGCACAATAACGAAGCGTTATCAGTCTTGGTCGCTGATCTAAACGATCGAAGTTCGATAACCAAGCTCGTAGATAGCGCACGGAAATCGCTCGGCGGAATTGATGTCTTGATATCTGCGCATGGAAATGTTGAGCCTGGTCCAGCCGTCGAGATGAGCGATGAATCCTTTGCCCACCAACTCCAACTAAATCTAACTTCGGTCTTCCAATTAGCCCGCGCAGTTGCTCCTGAGATGATTGAACGACGGAGCGGCAAGATCATAAATATCGCTTCGATGCTCTCGTTTCAAGGCGGACTCAGGGCTTCTGGCTATGCCGCCGCCAAAGGTGGCGTCGCACAACTAACTAAGGCCCTCGCCAATGAGTGGTCGCCACATGGCGTGAATGTGAATGCGCTTGCGCCGGGTTACATCAAGACCAAGTTAAATCGCCATATCTGGAGCGATCCGGTCCGCCACCAACAAGTCTTAGATCGCCTACCTTCGGGACGTTGGGGCGTTCCTGAAGATCTTGTCGGACCAGCCCTATTCCTGGCATCTTCGGCTTCAGATTACATACATGGCGTGATCTTGCCGGTGGATGGCGGTTGGTTATCTCGGTGACTAGTTCAGAACTTGCAATTGATAGTTTTAGTTTCCATCGTTTCTTCGGTGAGTGCTCCAAATGGGAGACGCCGAGTGAGACCAAGTGGCAGCTAAGTGATTTCCTCGACTTCGCCACTAGCCAATCAATCAAGTTAGTAACGCTACAAACTGCCTACTTAGATCCAGCAAAAATCTTGGAAGATGCAGCGCTCCAAAATTGGCAGCGCGCAGGCGGGCGGACGCTTCTTACCTGGGGCCACCCAAATGGTTGCAATGGTGGTCACAATCTTGCTGCACTTGCCAGCGCGCGAACTTGGCTAGATATTTCAGCAGAACTTGGCGCCCCGCAGATGCGGATTGTTCTTGGTAATCACTTCAACTACGAACAACCGGCCAACGAACGCTTTGAATTGATTCGCCCCGAGTTGGAGCGGTTGCTTGAATATGCAATCGCGCGAAAGGTGCAAATCTCGATAGAGAATCACGCCGATCTAAACGTTCCCATCCTCTTTGAGTTCATCACTAGTTTTGCCTCGGATCACCTTGGCCTCTGTTTTGACTTTGGAAACTCTTATCGAGTTGGTGATGACTTAACGCAATTAGTTGATGATCTCGATATCGCCAAGATATTTATGGTCCAAGCTAAAGCGATCAAGCGCGACCCAAATCAACCAACTGGACCTACTACTCCGGTTGGTTGGTGGCCCACCGTCCGTTATGGAACGGGTGATGTCCACCCCGCCCCACTAATAAATCGGTTGTTGGAGCGCGGTCTGTCGGCGCCGGTTGCTATTGAGATGTCGAATTTAGATACGGGGCTAACTGAGATTGATATTGCAACCGATGCGATCAGTTACTTACGTGAATTGACGCCGCTGCGCTGAATTAACCCCAGCTTCAAGGCGGTAAGGGTAAGTAGCGCGACTGCCGCTGAGGCAATCGCGCCGGAGGCAATGGCGGCGCGAATCGAGAAGTTCTCGCTTATTAACCCGAGAATAGGTCCACCCATCGCAATCGCAGTCAACCAGAGCGCGATGTAGATGCCCCAGACTTTTCCGTAGAAGCGGGCATCGACAAAGACGCGGATACTCATATTCCCTGAGATGTTTACGCCCATTGCAAAGTAGCCAACTAGAAAGAGAGCGATGGCGTAAGTCGCATAGGTTGGCGCTAGAGATGCCAAGTACCAGACCATCGAAACATAAATGACGCGGCGAGACATGAAAGTGAGATCGAGCGCGAACTTCTTTCGCGTAAAGGCTACCGAACCGACGATAGCCCCAGCAGCCGCCAATGAACCGAGCAGGCCGAGTGAAGCGGCATTTCCTTTGAACTCTTGACTCGCCATCAAGGCGGAAGTTACCTGCATATCTTGTCCCATCATCGCTGCGAACGACACTATCGAGATTGCAAGTAGCACTTCCTTATTGGTTCGTAAATAACGGAGCGCTGATACCAGCGTCTCACTCTCGCCTGGTTGCGCCTTCGTTGTGGCAAGTTCATAGTTGTTTACATTTATGGCAACTATTGCGAGTACCGCTAAGAGATATGTAAAGCCATTGAAGAAGAATGATGGCGCCATTCCGATAGTTTCGATCAGCACCCCGGATGTAAGTGGTCCCACCAATCGACCGAAGTAGAGATTTACCTGGTTCCAACTAAGCGCATTTGGTAGATGTTCATCGCCGACCAACATCACGTAATAACTCTGGCGGACGGGGCCCTCAATTGCAGTTGCAATTCCCAATAGAAATGCAGCGACAACTACGATCCCGTAAGTAACAAGATCAAGATAGACAAAGGCGCCGAGCGCGCTGGCCAGAATCGCTCCCGCGCCATAACAACCAAGCAGGACTTTGCGCTGATCGAACTTATCGGCCAAAACCCCGCCATATACGCCAAAGAAGATTCCGGGGATGAATTGGGCAGCTACAACAATGCCGAGCGCGGTTGCGCTCCCGGTCAATTGGAGAACGAGCCAATCTTGAGCGAGGCGATGCGTCCAATTTCCAGCATTTGATATCGCTGTTCCGGCATAGAACCGGCGGTAGTTCTGGAATTTGAAGGCTGATATCAACATCAGAATCGACATTACTCGCTATTCCGAGCGAAGCAATAGCGTCATATAGTTCGCAACAAGATGTGTGAGGAGCCAAGGTGTACGAGCAGATAATCAAAGAACAGTTCTTAGTAACCGTAGCCGATGGCACGCAACTTGCAGTAACGATACATAGACCGGATGTGACCGAACCGTTACCTTGTTTGATGACATACACGCCATATCGCGTAAGCACGGGTCTTGGCGGCGTTGACCTCCTTGATTTCGCAAAGTATGGCTATGTAACGATGATCTATGATGTTCGCGGAACCGGCGATTCAAGTGGTGTAAACGATTCGGTTTATTGCGATGGTGAGCGCTCTGATGGACTCTTTATGATCGATTGGGCCTCAAAACAGCCTTGGTGCGATGGCCAAGTAGGCATGTGGGGAATTTCCTATGGCGCGATCATCTCGCTCCAGATGGCCGCTGAAGTTCCTAGCGCGCTCAAAGCAATCATCGCAAGATCAGGTAGCGATGATCCGTTCGCTGAGTGGACCAATCTCGGCGGTGTCCCGCGCAATTACATCTACGAGTCTTACTCACCATTTATGAGCGCCCGTAATTTCGCGCCACCATCGCCACAACTTTGGGGCGAACGTTGGGAAGAGATCTGGAAAGAGCGGTTAGAAAAGAGTACGCCGTGGGGAATTTCTTTCCTCGACCAGATCGAAGATTCCAAGTTCTGGCGCGATCGCGCTGCACGCGCCAAATTGAAAGCAATCAAATGTCCAGTCTTCGTAGTTGAAGGTTGGTCAGATTGGTACTCCAACCCAATGCTGCGCATCTATGGGAAATTGAACGCCCCAAAGCGCGCACTGATCGGTCCCTGGGGACATCAATGGCCACATCGCGCTCTTCCTGGGCCGCGGATTGATTGGGAGAAAGAGGCGCTGCTCTGGTGGGATCACTGGCTAAAAGGCGCAGCAAATGGTCTATCTGAGAGCGCACCTCTTACTATCTTCGTCGAAGAAGCCCATAAACCTACGAATTACCGCGCGGTTGCAACCGGTTCTTATTTCACTGATACGAGCTGGCCAATTAGCACAAGCGAATCGAAGCGCCTATTCCTAGATCTTGCTACCGATTCACTTGTGACAGAAGCGCCCAAGGGTGAGGTGGAGCGAGAACTCCCTTACACCCCACGCGCCGGCGCGCACTCAGGAAAAGTTGGCGGCGGACCATTTCGATATAACGTATTGCGACCACTTGATTTACGCCTTGAAAATACAAACTCGCTAACCTTAGTTGGCGAAGTTATCAAGGAAGAGTTTCACATAATTGGTAATCCCAAATTACAAATCCAAGTCGCAGCTGATTGCGAAATTGGGCAATTGAGCGCGACCTTGATTGACCAGGCGCCCGATGGAACCGAAACTCTAATCTCGCGCCAATTCCAGAACCTCTCTTACGCAAACTACCCCACCAAAGTGGAAGCGCTCCGCCCCGGTGAATTCATAGCAGTTGAGATTGAGTTAGTGGCTGCGGCTTATGAGATGCGCGCCGGTCACCGCTTGGCTCTTAAACTTGCAACCGCTGATTTCTTGATGTCTTGGCCGCCAGTTCGACCATTTACCTTGACACTCAAATCAGCGAAGGCGGAGTTGATAATTCCAAAGGTAGTTACGCCAGCCGCCAAAGCGCCAACTATCAAGCCGTTGGCTAACGATGTTGAGCCCGTTCTACCCGAGGTATCGTTTGAAATCTTCGAAGATCTTGCCAACGATGAACTTGGTTATCGCTTCCAAAGCAAGAGCGTCTTTGGAAATGTCGGCGAGTTTCGCTTCAAAATCTCCGTTCCGGCCCGCGCCGCTATTCGAGCCCGCTCAATCTATGAAGAGATGTTGGGTGATAAGAGGGTTGAAGTGGTAGCCGATTGCGCAACGATTAGCGATGCAACGAGCATTCGGCATGAAGTTGAGATCACAATAACTCTAGGTGGGGCGCCCTATTGGAGTAAGAAGTGGGAAATTACTAAGCAGCGGCGCTATTTCTAGAAGCCAGCGAGCTCGGCGCCAGCATCAGCCCGGAGCACATGGCCCGTGACGGTGCTCGACATCTCACTTGAGAGAAAGAGCACCGCGTTAGCAACCTCTTCTGGCTTAATCCATCGACCGTAAGCGGTAATACCAAGATGCTTCGCTTTCAAATCTTCAATTTCAGTTTCTGACATCCCGCGCCGAAAGAGTGGTGAATCCAGGGTTGCCGGTGAAAGCGCATTGACCAATACACCATCCCGTCCATTTTGCCGCGCCAGGCTCTTAGTCATAGCAAGCGCGCCCGATTTAGAAATCCCATACACGATGGATGCTGGTAACCCACCTGAAAGACCAGCGGTCGAAATGAAGTTTACAATTCGACCCCATTTAGCTTGGCGCATATGTTTTGCGGCGCTGCGCGCTATGAAGAATTGGCTCCGAAGATTGATATTTAGCGTGTTATTCCAATGCTCCTCATCGACTTCATCGGGAAGACGAGATTGCAGAACAGCTGCGGTATGAACGACGATATCGATTCTCCCAAAAGATGTGACTGCATCTGCAACTAATTTCTCACAAGCAGCAACGGATGAGATATCAACTGGGAACGCTTTTGCTTCACCCGGTATTTGCGCCATTGTTTCCTGGATACCGGCTTCGTTCCGATCGGCGAGCGCAATCTTCGCACCATACTTAGCGAGCGTAAGCGCGCATTGGCGACCATAACCGCTCGCACCACCAACCACTAAGGCAACTCGATCTCTTATTCCAAGTAACTGATCTATCTCTACTGACATGATATGAAACCTAACACGGGAGTGGTAATGTCTCAATGTGATTGAGGTCATCGCGCTAGTAGCGACAATCTCTTTCGGACTTGGAACTTTCTTCACAAAGGGCGTAACAACCCAGATCTCCTTTCTAAAGTCGATCGGCCCACTCTTTCTTTTAAATGCGCTCTTCTGCTTACCGCTCGCGTTGGTGCAGCGAGATTGGATCGTCTTTGAGCGCGATATCTTCCTAATCCACCTAACTGGCGCTTTCTTGAGTGGCATGACCGCATATCTAATCTTCGGAATCATTGCGCGCAGCTCGGCCTCAGTTGCCGCTGTCCCCCAGACGTTAACGCCAGCCGTCGTCTTAATTTTGGCGCCGATCTTTCTTGCTGCAAAGGTCACCCCGCTCCAAATCTTCTTTGTTGTCTTACTAATTGGCGCAACGGTATATCCGCTCCGCCAGAGCATCCCAGGTCTGAAGTCAGTACCCACTTTGATGATGACGATTGCATCTGGCGTCTTCTCTGGAATTGTCACGGTGAATGTGGCGATGTTGGGCGAGCGCGGCGTAAATCTCTCCGAGACATTCATTGTTCGCCAATTAATCGCCGGCTTGGTTTATGTGGCGCTCTTTCCACCAACTGGCTTAAACCGCGCTGACTTCTTCGCTCTGGTTCGCCGCTCTTCCTTTATGGCAATTGGTTGGGTCACATCAATCTATGCGATTCAAAATGGCAGCGTCGTAGTAGCGCAATCAATTCTGGCAACGGTCTCACTCTGGGTAATTCTCTTTGAGGTAATTGCGCAACGTAAGGCCCCAGAACGATCCACAATTGGTGCGGCGCTGGTCGCTGCGACCGGCGTTATTGCCCTCGCTATTACCTCGAATTAAAGGCTCTTTAACTCGCGATCCATAAACTCTAAAAGCTCTTCCATACTTCCAGCCGCCATGATGCTCTGTTGCGACTGGTAAGTATTCTGTTCATAAGACTTCTTGGTTGGGACATACATATAGCCCGGTCCATTTGTCATATCAAGGAAGAAGATTTTTAGCTCCGAATTACGCGCTCGAAGGTCGCGCGCCAACTCAAGATAGGCCTCGCCGCCATGTGCGATGAAGATCGCATCACCGAGGCGCCAGAACCAGACTGGATGTTCAACAACGCCGCCTGGCTTTACATAGTCGATCCGCATTTCGAACTGTTTACGAATCCGAAAGTTTAAGAAGCTCTCGGTCGCAGTCAACGGCGCCCACTTCACGCGCATCTCTTCCTCGCCCAACAGCGGCTTATGGCGCAATTTAGCCGCCACTTTCTTTACCTTTATCTCTTGATTCGGATTGGCTGGGACTATCTCCCAACCGGCCAAATTAGATCCGGATGTAATCACTTCACGGAATTGATAATCAGAAGCCGGTGGCAACATCTTCGCGATCGTCGCGAGGGTTGCATAGCCGAGCATCTCGCCATTTCGATCAGCGACTGAGAGATCTCCGGAGTATTGGACTTTCGGCGCGACATTGCCCGATGCGCCCAATAGATAGAGCATGGGTGCGCCGGTAGCGCTTTCGACTAGTTCGCGAGCGCGCCCGACGAAATCAGGGCTAATCATCCCGCTCTCCCAACCAACTGATGTTGGATGGCAGCCGTAGTTCACGATCGTTCCAATGGTTTTGCCCGCGGCATCAGTTATCCGACCAACAGCTAAGTTGTCGTCTGGTTGTAACTCCGGATTGAACCCAACCACGACTTGATCGCCAACCGGAAGATCACGTACCGTTCCTAATTCACACTTGCCATATTCCCATGTGATATCTGCAAGCACCCGCATCGCAGCCGCTGTTTTGCAGAGCGATATCAACTTTACGATTGTGCTCTCAATGTAAGGAGCGACGAATTCCTTACCTTCGCGGAGCGCTTCGTGGATACAAAATGGTGGTCCTTTATGCGTCTGACTTAGATTTACCAAGATATCGTCGATTGCAACGCCAACTTCGTGCGCTAGCCGGGATCGGAAGTTAACGACATCGCATTCGTGGCAACCAATCCATCCAAGATCTAGACCGAGGATAAAGCGGAGTCGATCGCCATGGATTGCAAGCGCGGTGGCGGTAAGTGGGCGATGCACACCGGTCGAGATCGCTGATTTGCTCTTGCCCCATGGGTTTGCCGAAATACCAACTGGTGGCGTGATATCTACTTGCGCAATCCCAACTTCAAGGCGAGCGAGCGCAGAGTTGACCCGAGAGATTTTCGGGCTACTCATAACGCAGTTTCGGCAAACGCGAGATCGCGCTCGATACCTCATCGGTTATTAATTCGAGCGCGCCTTCGTTTAACAAGGTCTGCCAGGATTGATAACGGAATCGGCGGTAAGCATCCGGCGTCGGGATATACATATAACCCGGGCCATTTGTGCAGTTAAGGACAAAGATGACTCGATCTGGATGGCGCCGGCGAAGTTCGGTCTGGAAGTATGAATATGCCTCACCTGGTTGGCCGACGATGATCGCATCGCCCCACATCCAGATCCAGACTGGATGGATAGCGCGCCCACCTTCTAAAACATAACCGGCGCGCAACTTGATGGCGCGTGCGATTCGAGTTTCGCGCGCTCCGGGATCAACATCCTTCCAACGCTCTTGTAGCTCTTCAATCGTTGGTAACTTCTGTAATTTCACATCGATATCAAGGCGGAGTCCATTTGTCTCAACCGACATCTGGTGATCGATCTCTTCCCAATCACCGAGTAGGGCGCCGGAATCAACCGCCTCGCGAAAGCGCATCCGCTTTCCGGAAGTAATCATCTTCGCCAAGGTGGCGAGCGTCGCATGGCCAAGGATTCGACCATTTCGATCTGCCACTTCGGTATCGCCCGAATAGTTATCGCGAGGAGCGAGATCACCGGATGCGCCTTGCAAGAAGAGCATCGGTGCGCCAGTAGCGCCTTGCACAATATCGCGCGCTTCGCCGACAAAGTCAGGAGATACCTTGCTGTTCTTCCAAGCCAAGGTAGTTGGATGGCAGGCGTAGTTCACTACAGTTCCAATGATCTTCCCGCTGGTATCGCAGAGTCGACCAACAGTTAACGTGTCATCGGCTGGCTCGCCTGGATTGAAGCCGACGATATCGATATCGCCACAAGGAAGTTCGCGATTTGTTGCTAGATCGCACTTGCCATAACCCCAAGTAATTACCGCCGCTTTAGCGCTACTCGCTGCTTCCTTACATGCCGCGACAATCTCTTGGATTGCGAATTGGTGATACGGGCCAACTAATTCGCCGCCTTCTAGATGAGCAATATCGCTCGCGGTCGACGGGCCGGCGTGGGTATGGGTTAGATGTAGTTGGAGTTGATTCTCTTCAATGCCGAGCGCCTTTATTACCTCGCCACGAACAGCCAAGTCATCGGCCTTGCCCTGCCACCAACCCCAATCCACAGTTACTAGATATTGAAATTTGCCGTCATTAGTTCTCACTGCCATCGCAGTTGTGGTTATTCCATTATGTATTCCAGTTGCGGTGTGCACCTTTGCCGCGCCCCAACTCGCCGCGCGAATTCCAATTGGTGGATTGATGAGTCGTTGCGCCATTGCCGCATGAAGCCCTGCGCCAAATGGGGTGTGGTTCTGTTTTGCTGGAGGTGGCTTCATCACATTTGCCATTAGCCGATACTTCCTAACGCCTTATTTGCACCTTCAATTGCGTTCTCGAGGCAACCTGGTGCAAGTAAGGTCTGCCAAGCTTGGTAAGCCGGCGCGCGGCTTTGGAAATCACTACTGCGGATTTACAGTCCGCTCCCATTGGCCGCTCGGGCAACCCACCAGGTCTAACAAATTGCGCGTAAGGGTAACAAGGTCACCCTTACGCGCACAAATTACTCGTTAATTACTTCGCTTTACTACTTAATTGAAGCGTCATAGATGCTTTGAATCGATGCATCAAGCGCCTTGTCAAACTCTGCATCGTGCTGTTGTGCGGTTAAGCCTTCAACGAGAGCGCGAGAGAAGCTCGCAATCACTCCGGTGTTCTCAGCGAGATGCTTATTTGCTTCATCTCTTGAGTAACCACCAGATAGAGCAACGACGCGGACAACACGTGGGTGATCGACCAATTCCTTATAGAGATTTGGAACTGTTGGAATCGATAGTTTCAACATGATGTTCTGATCGCCGCTTAAAGCATTTGCATACTCAAGAAGCGCCTTCTTCAGTCGAGCTTCGGCTTCTTTCTTCTCTGGGCTCTTGATGCTTACTTCAGGCTCGATGATTGGGACAAGCCCACCAGCAATGATTTCCTTACCGACTTCGAATTGCTGCTTAACAACTTCATCAATTCCTGCTTGATTTGCCAGGTTAATTACCGAGCGCATCTTTGTTCCGAAAACTCCATGCTTATTTGCAGCGGCGATACGTGCACCGAGCTCAGGGATTGGCTTCATTAGTTGGACATCATTTGCTTCATCGGCAAGTCCGTTATCTACCTTTAGGAACGGGACGACGTGCTTCTTGCTCCATAGATATTCAGCAGTGCCGATTCCATCGATGGTGCGCTCCATCGTCATTTCAAAGAGGATCGCGCCGATGACGCGGTTTCCATTGAAAGATGGTGACTTGATTAGACGCGAGCGCATCTCATGCATGCGATCGAACATCTCGGCCTCATTTGAGTAAGCCGAAGAATCTAAGCCATATAGGGAGAGCGCCTTCGGGGTGCTGCCACCACTTTGGTCGAGTGCGGCGATGAAACCATTGCCAGAACGCATCTGTTGGAGCATCTCGTTATTCATTTAATCAATTCTCCTGATTTGGGCCCGTAGACAACATTGAATTCGAGCGGACTGGAATTCGAGCAGGATGGAATTCTAACCGGGGATTTTCCGAGGTGAAAATCGGCGCGGTACGTTAGGCCTATGGCTGATAGCAGTTTCGATATCGTCTCGAAAATTGATCGTATGGAGCTCGATAACGCTCTTAATCAAGCCTCTCGAGAGGTCTCAACCCGCTTTGATTTCAAAGATACTGGTGTGAAGATCGAGATGTCTGGTGAACGGATACTTGTTGAAGCTGAAACTGAAGAGCGTGCAAAAGCAGCTCTTGAAGTCTTGAAAGAGAAGATGATTAAGCGCGGTGTATCGCTAAAGCATTTGGAGATAAAAGACCCGGAGCAGAGTGGAAAGATCTTCAAGATTTTCTGTCCCATCAAGGAGGGTATCTCTACTGAGAACGCTAAGAAGATTACAAAGTTATTGAAAGATGAGGGACCAAAATCTGTTAAAGCCCAGATTCAAGGCGATGCAGTTCGAGTCACAAGTAAGAGTAAAGATGATCTGCAAGATGTGATTGCGCTCGTCAAAGGGGCTAAGTTGGACTTCGCCGTCCAATTCACAAATTATCGATGAGTAAATACTCAACCGGAGTTCTTTATGGAGTATCTGCTTACTTGCTTTGGGGGCTACTCCCACTTTATTGGCAATTAATCGAAGAAGCTGGCGCCTACGAGATTTTGGCGCATCGCGGTATTTGGTCTTTGATCTTATGTATTGCGCTCCTTGCGCTTCGCAAACAGATAAAGAGCGCCTATCGAGTGGTTAAGAATCGACGCACTCTCCTTATCCTCTTCCTCGCTTCTGGTTTTTTAACTGTGAATTGGGGCGTATACATCTGGTCAGTAACCGTTGATCGGGTTGTTGAGGCAGCTCTTGGTTATTACATAACACCGTTAATAAATGTGGCCGCTGGAGTCTTCTTGCTTCGCGAGCGCTTGCGTCCGCTCCAGTGGACTGCGGTAACGCTCGCTTTTATCGGCGTCGCGGTACTTACCGTTGGTTTTGGCTCACTTCCTTGGATTGCGCTAGTGCTCTCAATCTCATGGAGTAGCTATAGCTTGATCAAGAAGAAGTTAAACCTCGGAGCCCTAGAAACATTAAGTGTAGAGACGCTCTTCGCCTTCCTACCTAACTTTGTTTACTTGATCTGGTTGGAGAGCAATAAGGAGGCGCTCTTCGGTGAGGGTCTAGTTTCATCATTACTTCTCTTTGGCGCTGGGATTGCAACGGTCGCACCGTTATTGCTATTTAATGGCTCAACAACTCGCCTTCCATTGAGCGCGGTTGGTCTACTTCAATACATAACTCCAACGATGATGTTCTTTATTGGTGTATTTCTAAATGGTGAAGATATGGCGCCGACTAAATTACTTGGCTTCGCCTTTATCTGGGCAGCTCTAGCTTTCTTAAGTCAAGATTTAATCCGCTCAAGCCGTGCGATTGACGATGGCGTCGCAAAGGCCCTCTAGGGTTTTACGCGCTGGATTATCTGGTAGATCTTTGAGCATCGCCTTACTCTCATTTGCAAGGGCATGAAGATAATCGCGCGCTGAAGTTAGAGCTGGGTGCGCTCTAAGCGCTTTGATGGTTTCTGCAATCTCTGCTTCTGGAATTGGTTTTGATAACTTCTCTTTTAGCGTGGAGTCTTTCGGATCGTTAGAGCGGAGGATTTGTAGCGTCACTAGTGTAGGTACACCCTCTTTTAAATCAGTACCCGGAGTCTTTCCAGATTCACTCGAGTCACTTGCGATATCGATGACATCATCGGCAAGTTGAAAAGCGACTCCGACTTTCTCGCCAAATTGAGTCAGGGTTTCAATAACTTCTTTAGGAGCGCCACCAAAGATCGCACCGAAGCGAGCGCTTGTTGCGATGAGTGATCCGGTTTTCTCGCCCACAACTCTTAAGTAATGCGAGAGTGGATCTGTGCCCTCTTTAGGACCTTGGGTCTCTTCAATCTGGCCGACCACAAGCCGCTCAAAGGTCTTTGCCTGAAGACGTACTGCTTCCGGACCGAGATCGGCCAATAAATCCGATGCTTTCGAGAAGAGATAGTCGCCGGTAAGGATTGCCACGGTATTTCCCCAACGCGAATTAGCGCTCTCTACACCTCTTCGAAGCGGCGCTTCATCCATCACATCATCGTGGTAAAGCGTCGCAACATGGGTTAATTCGCAAACTACTGCTGCTTTGATGACTTTCTGATTCTGACCACTTCCGAAGTGCGATGCGATGAGCGTCAACATTGGTCGGAATCGCTTTCCACCAGCTTCTACGAGATGGTGGGAGGTCTCAACAACGAGTGGGTATTCACCTTTTATATGTTCAGAGAGAAGTACGTCAACCTCTTTAAGGCCTTTTGATAACTCGCTCTCCAAGGTGGAGTCAATGAAGTTCATCTCGAAATCAACGTACGAAGGTGGAGAGAGATGCAATCGCATCAAGAAGTGGCGTTGGAAATACGCCGAAAGCTAGAGTTGTTAGCGCCGCAATCCAAATCACAGTTGAGGTGAATTGGGGAGGAATCGTTACAGTAACGGTATCTTCTTCTGGATCAGTGAAGAACATCATCACGATTACACGGATATAGAAGAAGGCTGCTACCGCACTCGATAGAACACCAACGACCACAACTCCGGTATTGCCGCTCTCGTATGCAGCGCTAAAAATCGTGAACTTTCCAATAAATCCTGAAGTTAGCGGGATTCCAGCGAATGAGAGTAGGAAGAGGGCGAAGAAAGTTGCGATTAGTGGTGAGCGCTTAGCAAGGCCAACCCAGCGATTTAAGTCAGCTACTTCACCAGCAGAATCTTGAACCAAGCTGACGAGTGCAAATGCACCGAGCGTTGTTAGCCCATAGATCGCAAGGTAGAAGAGCGATGCCGCGAGGCCGCTCTTATTTAGCGCCAAGATTCCGGTAAGTAGGAAGCCTGCATGAGCAATCGAAGAATAAGCGAGCATCCGCTTAACATCACGCTGGGCGAGAGCGATTATTGAGCCCACAATCATGGTCAAAATCGCCACCGAAGTTATTAGTGGCTTCCAGCTCCATTCAGCTCCAGCAAGCGCGGTGTAGAAGATGCGAAGTGCAGCGCCGAATGCAGCGACCTTTGTAGCTGCTGCCATGAATGCGGTAACAGCAGTGGGCGCACCTTGATAGACATCGGGAGTCCAGGCATGGAATGGAACCGCGCCCACTTTAAAGAGAAGTCCAACGCTTAGCGCAGCAATTCCGATCAGGAAGAAGACATCGTTACCAGCTCCGCCTGAAATTGCAGATGCAATTCCACTTAATTGAACAGTTCCGGCATATCCATAGAGGAAGGCAGCGCCGAACAGGAAGAATGCTGATGAGTACGCCCCAAGTAAGAAGTACTTGAGCGCAGCCTCTTGAGAGAGGAGGCGACGGCGTCTCGCTAACCCTGCCATCAAATAAAGTGGGAGTGAGAGAACTTCTAGCGCGACAAAGAGAGTGATGAGATCACTTGCTGCCGGGAAGAGCATCATGCCGCCGACGGCAAAGAGAGTCAGTGGATAGATCTCGGTCTGCATCTTGCCAGTTTGGATTGCAGTGCGTTCTTCCTGCGAACCTGGTACAGCGGACGCTTGTGCCGCAAATTGTTCAAAGTCAGCGATTAAAAAGAGACCAAGGAGTGCAAATACAAGGATTGTTCCTTGCATAAATAAAACCGGGCCATCAATAATTACCGAATTATCAGCCACCGTTACCGTCTCAGTTCCGCGGAGGCGGATTACTTGGGCAAAAGCGAGAATGACTGCGCCGATAGAGAGGGCAAGTTGTAGCGATGGGCGGAGTTTTGCCGAGACGAAAGCTTCAACAAGTACCGCAATAATTCCAGCGCCAAAGATGACGAGCATCGGCGCTAGGGCGCTGTACTCAAGGCTTGGGCTATTAAAACCCATTATTTATCGCCTCCTTTAACTACCGGGGCTGGATCGGTGAACCCTGCCTTAGTGATCGTCGCTTTCGCAGCTGGATTGATTACATCAAGTGCTGGTTTTGGATAGAAACCAAGTCCAATGATGAGCGCAATAATCGGAGCAATCGCGATAATTTCGCGCTTATTCAAATCTGGGAGGTTCTCATTTCCAGGTGTAGTTGGACCATGAAGCGCTTTTTGGACTGGGATGAGGATGTAGAGCGCAGCAAGAATAATTCCGATAGTGCCAATTATCGCTGCGACTGGATAGCGCGTATAAGTTCCAACAAGTACTAAGAACTCACTAACAAAACTTGAGAGACCGGGAAGAGCTAGTGAAGAGAGTCCCGCAATAAAGAAGCTCCAAGCAAGTATTGGCGTTACTCGTTGTAGCCCACCAAAGTCAGCGATAGTTGAGGAGCCACGTCTTGAGATCATCCACCCAGCTGTCATAAAGAGCGCGGCGGTAGAGAATCCATGGTTGAGCATATAAAGCGTTGCACCTGAGTTGCCATGGGTGGTCATCGCAAAGATTCCCATGGTGATGAAACCAAAGTGTGAGATTGAGGTAAATGCAATCAGACTCTCAATATCTTTCTGGCCGATTGCAAGGATTGCGCCATAGATAATGCTTATGACCGCAAGCGTGATGATTAGTGGCGTAAAAGTCTTTGATGCATTTGGGAAAAGTTCAACGCCGTAACGGATCATTCCGAATGGTCCGACCTTATCTAGCACTCCAAGCAAGAGAATCGAAGTTCCGGGAGTTGCCGACTTTGCTGCATCGGGCAACCAGGTATGTAATGGCCATAGCGGCGCTTTAATTGCAAAGGCGATGAAGAAGCCAAGGAAGAGTAAGTTCTCAGTTAGTGAATCAATCTTTAGAGTTTGGAGCGCCTCGATATCGAAGGTCCGGCCGATCTGATTGCTAGAGATGACATAAAGGCCGATGATCGAAGCGAGCATTAAAAGACCGCCAAATAGGCTGTATAGAAGGAATTTGACGGCCGCGGCTTGGCGAGCGCCACTTCCATAGCCACCAATCAAGAAGTAGACCGGAACGAGCATCGCTTCAAAGAATATGTAGAAGAGGAATACATCGGTGGCGGCAAAAACTCCGATCATCATCGTCTCAAGAACGAGCATCAAGATGTAGAAGGTTTTTACGCTAAATCTCCCACCCTCAGATTCATTCCATCCAGCGAGGATTACCACCGGGACGAGAATGGTCGAAAGGAGAATCAAGATAAGTGAGATTCCATCGACTCCAACCTGGAAGTTAACTCCAAGGGGAGGAATCCACGAATACTTCTCAACGAATTGGAATCCTGGGCGGTCAATCTCAAAGTTGAGGGCTGCTACAACCGTTGCAGCGAAAGTGAGTGCTGTGGTGAGAAGCGCTAACTTCTTGATGTTCTCTTTCTGAGAGTTTCCAAGAAGTGCGATTAGGAGAGCCCCAAATAATGGAAGCGCACCGATAATCGTTAGCGTCATAGGGTCACCACCCAGATCGTGCCGAGGATAAGGAGCGCGCCAATAAGAATTAGAAGTGCGTAGTTGCGGACATAACCGCTCTGAAGTTTGCGCATGCCGCGGGCGCTACCAAGCATCGTTGCACCAACGCCACGAACTGTGCCATCAATTACCTTCTCATCAGTCGCAAGTAGCGCACTAGTTAGTTTCTGGCCAGGACGCATGAACATGAATTCATTTGCGTCATCTTGCAGTAGATCTCTACGCGCTGCCCGGGTGAAGATGTTTACATCACTTGGAGCTTCGCTAGCTTGTTCACCGCGATACTTAAGGAGCGCGATAGATACTCCGATCACCACGGCGGTAACCGCAAGAATCGAAACAACTATCGGCGGTAAGAATTCAACATGCTCATGCTTGTGCTTATCAACTACCGGAGCGAGCCAAGTAACAAAGGCTTTTCCGCTATATAAAAGGTATCCGGAAGCTACTGATCCAACAGCTAAAACCGCCATCGGCGCCCACATCAAAAATGGGGATTCATGTGGGTGAGCGTCATCGGCCCAACGCTTGTTTCCAAAGAAGGTCAGGAGCATCACTCTAGTCATATAGAAGGCGGTGATGATCGCTCCAAGTAGCGCAGCGCCTCCAAAGATGATTCCTTGTAAGCCACCGGCATTAAATGCAGTTTCAATGATCTTGTCCTTGGAATAGTAACCAGCAAATGGCGGAACTCCAATGATTGCGAGATAACCAAGTCCGAATGTGATTGTGGTAATTGGCATGAACTTAGCCAGTCCGCCATAGCGGCGCATATTCACTTCATCGCTCATTCCATGCATTACCGAACCAGCGCCTAAGAACATTCCCGCTTTGAAGAATCCGTGGGTAAGAAGGTGCATGATTGCAAATGCATAACCAGCAGGACCGAAACCAGTTGCAAGAATCATGTAACCAATTTGGGACATTGTCGAAGCAGCAAGAGCTTTCTTTATATCATCTTTTGCAGTACCGATGATTGCGCCAAATAGAAGTGTGATGACACCGATAATCACCACAGCAAGCTGTGCATTTGGCGCTGCATCAAATACAAAGTTAGAGCGAGTAATTAGATAAACACCCGCAGTTACCATCGTCGCTGCATGGATTAGTGCCGATACTGGAGTTGGGCCAGCCATCGCATCGCCAAGCCAGGCTTGAAGTGGGAACTGTGCTGACTTTCCGGTCGCAGCAAGAAGCAACATGAGTCCCATCGCAGTTAGCGCAGTCTCACTTGCGCCACCAACCTTCTCTTCAATTCCAGCAAAGGAGACGCTTCCGAAAGTTGCAAAGGCGATCATGATCGCGATTGATAGACCGAAGTCACCGACGCGGTTCATAACAAAGGCCTTCTTGGCAGCCGTTGCATATTCAGGTTTCTGGTTCCAGAAGCCGATTAGTAAGTATGAAGCAAGGCCCACGCCCTCCCAGCCCACATAGAGATTTAGGTAGGAATCACCTAGAACCAATAGGAGCATTGAGGCGATAAAGAAGTTTAGGTATGCGAAGAAACGGCGACGATCTCGGTCATGGGACATGTATGTGATTGAATAAACATGAATCAGCGTGCCAACTCCGGTGATTAGAAGTACGAAAGAAATCGAGAGCTGATCAAGCAACAAGGCTGCATCGACTTGGAAATCACCGACTGAAATCCAGGTAAAGAGTTTCTGGGTGACTGCGCGCATCTCAACAGCGCGATCGCGCATCGCTAAGAACTCAAAGACTCCGATAAAGAAGGTGCTCGCCGAAACAAGGGTGGCGAAGACATGTCCCCACTTATCAGCCTTACGGCCAAGAAGCATCAATAGCGCAGAGCTAAAGAGGGGAAGCGCGACGAAGTAGACCAAATTTGATGATGTCATCAGCGACTCAACAAGCTTGCATCATCAACTGATGCAGATCTACGGGAACGATAGATAGAGACGATGATTGCTAGACCTACTACGACTTCACAGGCCGCGACCACCATCGTAAAGAATGCGATGACTTGTCCTTCGAGGTTGCCATTCATACGGGCAAAAGTTACAAAGGCAAGATTGGCTGCATTGAGCATCAACTCAATACACATGAAAACCACAATCGCGTTACGGCGAACAATCACACCGACTGCGCCGATTGAGAAGAGAAGCGCGGATAGATATAGATAATTAGTTGGATTCACTTCTTATCCTCGCCATCTAACTTTGGCAGGCCTTCTAGTGAATAACGCTTAGTTTCTTGAACATCGCCGCGTTGCGCGAGCAAGTTAGAGATTGAAAGATCTGATGGCGTTCCATCTGGAAGGAGTGCTGGAACATCGACCGCGTTATGGCGAGCAAAGACTCCTGAGCCTGGTAAGCCAGCCGCGGTTCCAATTGATTCGCCGCGGAAGCGAGCGGTAGAACGAACGCGCTGGGATAGCCGGGCTTCTGGGGACTTTTGAGTGTGAGCTAGCACCATCGCACCAAGCGCTGCGGTAATGAGTAGGGCCGAGATGATCTCGAAGGCCCATACATATTCACCAAAAATTAATCCCGCCAAGCCTTGGACATTTCCTTCGCCGTTAGCGAGCTCTAAACCGACCGGATCTCTTCCAGTCGTGGCGCGCGCAATAAGAGATGTAAGTGTCGCAGCAAAAGCAAGCGAAGTGAAAATAGCAACGCCCCGAAGCCCTTTGATGTTCTCAACGAGCGAATCAGATGAATCAACACCGACCAGCATCAAGATAAATAGGAAGAGCATCATCACCGCGCCGGTGTATACAACAATTTGAACAACGCCAAGGAATGGCGCATCTTGCACTAAGTAGAAGACCGCAAGAGCGATCATCACAAATGCGAGCAAGATTGCAGAATGAACGGCCTTCTTAACAAGAAGCATTCCAAGCGCTGCTAAAACTGTTAGCGGTGCGAGCGCCCAGAAGAGGATTACTTCACCGGTCACTTATTCACCTCTTGCGATGGATGCGCCTCTTTAATCTCACCGCGGTAATAAGTGTGGTGATCAGAACCTGGATACATCGGATGAGGCGGCATCAACATTCCAGCGCGCAGTGGTGCAAGAAGATCTTCCTTCTCCCAGATCAACTTCTCACGCTTATCGTCGGCAATCTCATACTCATTTGTCATTGTTAATGCGCGGGTTGGGCAGGCTTCGATGCATAACCCACAGAAAATGCAACGGAGATAATTGATTTGATAGACCTTGGCATGGCGCTCACCCGGTGAGATTTGATTTCCTTCGGTGTTATTTTCGCCTTCGACATAGATCGCATCTGCTGGGCAGGCCCAAGCACATAGCTCACATCCAATGCACTTCTCTAAACCATCTTCATAGCGATTTAGTTGGTGGCGACCATGAAAGCGCGGCTGGGTTTCAACTTTGACCTCTGGATACTCAACAACTAGTGGCTTCTTGAACATGGTCGAGAAGGTGACCCAGAAACCCTTTAGCTGCTTGAAGAGTGGCGAGGCTTCTTGGCCGGTGACTGGAACGCTCTCGCTAGCAGCCTTCTCAATAGCATCAGAACGCTTCGGTTGAAGTTCGAAATCGCTCATTATTCGACCTCCTCAATCTTCGCTTTAGGCAGTGCCGGAACTGGGAACTTTGGCGCTGGCATTTCAGGGACGTAGCGAGCTTCTTCCTCAGCGCGTTTCTTACTTGATTCATATAGTGATGTTGCGATTAGCACTACAAGTACAACGCCACCAGTAAATGCAGCGATTAAGAATTGTGAAGCGCCTTGTTGGGTAAGGAGGCGAAGCGTTGCCACTACGAGAATCCATAGAACGCTAACTGGAATCAAAACTTTCCAACCAAACTTCATAAATTGGTCATAGCGAAGTCTTGGAAGAGTTCCGCGTAACCAGACAAAGAGGAAGAAGAATAGAAATACCTTTAGCAAGAACCAGATAAAGGTAAACCAACCACCAAGCCAGCTCTCAGTGAATCCAAGCCCTGGAGGAGCCGATGGACCACCAAGGAAGAGCGTCGTGGCAAGTGCTGATACCGCGATGATATTTACATACTCCGCCAAGAAGAAGAGTGCGAACTTCAAGGATGAATACTCGGTATGGAATCCACCAACTAATTCGCCTTCAGCTTCGGCTAAATCAAATGGCGCGCGGTTTGTTTCACCGACCATTGAGATTACGTAAATTACAAAGGAAGGAAATAGAACGACCGCGTTCCACCATTGGGACTGGGCTTGAACGATATCTCCGGTCGACATAGAACCGGCATACATAAAGACCGCTACAAATGAGAGCCCCATCGCGATCTCATAAGAGATGACTTGGGCGCTTGAACGAAGTCCGCCAAGTAGTGGATAAGTTGAACCAGATGACCAACCGGCAAGAACGATTCCATAAACACCGATTGAGGTTGCAGCTAAGACATAGAGAACTCCGACTGGGATATCGGTTAACTGCATGATTGTCTCTTCGCCAAAAAACATAACTTTGCCGGTCATTGGGATTACAGCAAAGGCTAAAAAGCAGGTAGCGGCGCTGATTACCGGGGCAAGGATGAAGACGATTCGATCGGCAGCCTTAGGGATTATGTCTTCCTTAAGCGCCAACTTAACGCCATCAGCGAGACTGACGAGCATTCCACCAGGGCCTGCTCTATTTGGACCAACGCGGAGCTGCATTCGAGCAACAATCTTTCGCTCGCCATAAACCGCAGCAAGAGTTAGAAGCACGCAGAGAACAAAGACCAATAAACCTTTTACGACGATCATCCAGACTGGATCGTCAAGAAGAATCGATGCGTATTCGCTCATGCCTTCACCACCGATACCGGGCCAGTTACAGTTCCAAGTACAGCAATCGCCTTACTTGCTACTGAGTTACGGGGAATCCAAACTGAACTCTCTTCAATATCTTTGATCTCGCAAGCAAGCGTGATTGCTCCGTTTGAAGTCGAGATTCGAACCGAATCTCCCTCACTTACACCCAACTTCGCAGCCCGATCTTTAGAGATAACTGCAACAGATGGATGAGCGGTTCCAGCAAGATTCGCTTCGCCATCTTGAAGTGAACCGGCATCAAGAAGTAAGCGCCAGGAAGATAGAAGCGCATCGCCAGTTGAGTGAGCAATCGACTTTCCAGCTGTTGGAGTAAATGGTGCGCGCTCTTCCCAATTTCCAAGTGAGCTAAATTCTTTCGCAGCAGCAGCAACCGTTGGAAGGTTTATCGGGGTTCCCATCTCATCGGCAAGAATTGAGAGAATCCGAACATCGCTTCGAGTTAGCGAATCAGCGAGGGCGACATCGAATGAACGAGCGCGACCTTCCCAATTAATGAAAGTTCCGCTCTTCTCAACTACTGCGGCGACTGGAAGGACCACATTTGCGATCTCAGTGATTGCACTCTTACGAATCTCAAGTGAGACAACAAAGGCCTTCTTCAATCCGTCATGGAGATGAGCTGAGATATCAAGGGGGTCAACGCCGCCAATCAAAAGCGATTCAATCTCGCCATCATGAAGGGCTTTGAGGATCGCATCGGTATCGCGTCCATCGCTAGCAGGAAGTGAATCAACGCCCCATGCGGTCTGAATATCAACACGAGCCTTCGCATCATTAACTGGACGGCCACCCGGAAGAAGATTTCCAATTGCGCCAGCCTCTAGAGCGCCGCGCTCACCAGCACGGCGTGGAATCCAAGCCAACTTCGCACCAGATGATTGGGCTAACGCGGCGGCAGCAGATAGACCACCGACAGCTTCAGCTAACCGTTCACCGACCAAGATGACTGTCTTTGATGTTAAACTAGTAATTGATGGGATAACGCTCGCTTCATTTCCAGCAGCGCTCTTGATTAACTTTGCATTTAACTTCTCACTACCGCGCGAAGTAAATGGCGCAACGGTTGTGATTGAAAGTGAACGTTTACGGACTTGCTTATAGAGACGTAAGAAAACAATTGGTGATTCTTCTTCTGGTTCGAAGCCAAGAAGTACAACGTGATCGGCGCGATCTAGATCCTTGTAATTAACTTCCTTACCTACAACATAGCTCGCTAGGAAGTCGCGCTCCTCTTTACTTGAGACACGGGCGCGGAAATCGATGTCATTTGTTCCAAGCGCTACCCGAGCAAACTTTGCGTAACCATAAGCATCTTCAAGAGTTGCCCGGCCCCCAACTAGAACCGCGCTGCGATTCGCGTCAAGTCCAGCAGCTGCTGCTTGTAGCGCTTCTGGCCAAGATGCCTCCCTTAGCTCACCGCTATCATCGCGAACGAGTGGAGTCGTAATTCGATCTTTCTGGGTTACATACTTAAATGCCCAACGTCCCTTATCGCAGTTCCACTCTTCATTTACTTGTGGGTCATCGCCAGCAAGGCGGCGAAGTGTCTTTCCACGTCTGACATCGGTGCGCATATCGCATCCAGATGCGCAATGCTCACAAGCAGATGGCGTTGAAACTAAATCAAAGGGGCGAGCCCGGAAACGATATGAGGCTCCAGTTAACGCTCCAACTGGACATATCTGGACGGTATTTCCGGAGAAATAAGATTCAAAAGGATCGTTCTCGTAGATGCCTACTTGTTGTAGCGCACCACGTTCATTCAAAGTGATGAATGGATCGCCAGCGATCTGTTCAGAGAAACGGGTGCAACGAGCACAGAGAATGCAGCGCTCTCGATCAAGAAGGACTTGGGAGGAGATATTTATCGGCTTCTCAAATGTTCTCTTATAACCCTCATAGCGCGATTCACCACGGCCATTACTCATTGCTTGGTTCTGCAAAGGACACTCGCCACCCTTATCGCAAACTGGACAATCCAGTGGGTGGTTAATCAGCAACAACTCCATGATTCCCTGTTGCGCTTTATCAGCAACGGGTGAAGTTAGTTGGGTGTTAACGATCATTCCTGGTTCAACCGGGATGGTGCATGATGCTTGTGGCTTCGGGAATTTACGCCCATTGATCTCGATCTCAACAAGACATTGGCGACATGCACCGACTGGATCTAGAAGTGGGTGATCGCAGAATCTTGGGATTTGAATTCCCAATTTCTCAGCAGCGCGGATTACTAACGTTCCCTTTGGAACAGTAACTTCAAAGCCATCGATAGTTACCGTGATCATTTCGACTTGAGTATCTGGTTGTAGCTCTTGTGTGCTCATCGCTCACTTCCCGCTAACTCAAATACCGTCGACTTCGCTGGATCAAATGGGCAACCACCGGTACGGAGATGCTCTAGATACTCTTCGCGGAAGTACTTCAATGAAGAAATAATCGGCGCTGCGGCGCCATCGGCTAGTGCGCAGAATGAACGACCTGCGATGTTGTCACATAGATCTAATAACTTATCTAAATCGGCTGCTTCACCCTTTCCACTTTCTAGATCTTCAAGAATCTGAACTAACCACCAAGTTCCTTCGCGGCAAGGCGTGCACTTTCCGCATGATTCATGCTTATAAAACTCAGTCCAACGAAGTACTGCGCGAACTACGCATACCGTCTCATCGAAGATTTGGAGCGCTTTAGTGCCGAGCATCGAACCTGCGGCAGCAACACCTTCATAATCAAGTGGCGTATCAAGATGAGCATCGGTAAATAGTGGGGTAGATGATCCACCTGGGGTCCAGAACTTGAGCTTATGGCCGCTTCGCATTCCACCCGCCAAATCGATTAGCTCTCTCAAAGTAATTCCAAGTGGCGCTTCGAATTGACCAGGGTTTTTCACATGGCCAGAGAGTGAGTAGAGGGTGTAACCCTTGCTCTTCTCGGTGCCCATCGAAGCAAACCATTCAACGCCGTTATTGATAATCGATGGAACTGAGGCGACTGATTCAACGTTATTTACAACAGTTGGACGCGCATACAGACCAGCAATTGCTGGGAATGGTGGACGAAGTCTTGGTTGGCCGCGGAAGCCCTCAAGTGAATCAAGTAGAGCAGTCTCTTCACCACAGATGTAAGCACCTGCGCCAATATGAAGCACTAACTCAAGATCAAAACCTTTACCAAGGATGTTCTTTCCAAGAAGACCTGCCTTGTAAGCATCCTCTATTGCTTGCTGTACACGACGGACGACATGTGCGATCTCACCTCGGATATAGATAAATGCATAGTTTGCGCGAATCGCATAAGAACCGATGATGATTCCTTCAATCAAAACATGAGGGTTCGCCATCAAGAGCGGAGTGTCTTTGCAGGTTCCCGGCTCTGATTCATCAGCGTTAAC